>OLIS01001637.1_pt1 | contig 15916 bp, 14 predicted proteins | sample 1601351 | NCBI WGS metagenome assembly OLIS01 (sample SAMEA2452122, study PRJEB22498) | human gut metagenome | biome: human feces; feature: human gut; material: feces | place: Australia | collected 2012
TGATAAAAGGCATTGTCATCCATTCGTGTGTGCTTTTCGTACTTTACGAATACATATTCGTTGTTGAGTTCTTTTGCTTTATGTTTCTTTAATGCATCTAAAAGTACAGGCGGAATTGGTATCTTTCGTCCTGTTCCTGCTTCCGTTTTGGATTTGCCGACTGTCAGAATTGCGTTTTCAAAATCTATCCAATCCCACTTCATTCTTCGGATTTCTATCGGTCTAAGTCCGCAGCATAACATCGTAAGCACCATTGTTCCGGCATAGTGCTTTGGTATGGTTTCAAGTATCATTCGGCGTTCATCATCAGTTATTGGTCTGTGCTTGTTCTCGTACACAGTCGGCAGAACAATATCCTTTGCCACATTGGTTTTGATGAGTTCCTGCTTTTCAGCTTTGGTCAATAATCGTCTAAGTACCATTCTGATTTTTGTTACGAATGGCTTACTCAAACCGGCATATTCGTTTATGAATCTTTGGCAGTCATCCTCAGTCAAGTTGCATAACTTTATCGAACCGAGGTGTTCAATGATGTGGTTGTAGACGATGTTTTTGTACATGTATTTGTTCTTTTGCGTGCAGTTCGCTTTCTCGATGTTAAGGTGATACCAGTTGTCTGCATAGTCTTTTAATTTCATTTCGGAGAAGACACCGCCACTCTTTTTCTTTTCTTGGAGTTGATAATACTCCTTGACCATGTCATCAAGTTTCTTTCGGCAATCCTTTTCACTTGTCTTTGAACGAGCAGTCAATACATCGTATTTGCCATCTTCATTTTTAATTCTTTTGGTCATTCGGTAGCCGATTTGGTTACCGTTTTTGTCGTATAATTCGTACATAATTTACCTCCGTATAGTAATTTCTTTGCCTTTTGGCAACACCAACACTACCACACAGCTTTGCAAATAGCCAGACCAATACCTGACAAAAAAGAGATATATTTTTTGTGAGATTTTGACCTGTATGCCGAGTTGGAATTATATATTTAATCAAGAATTGTATAGATAATTCAGAATATCTTTGATGAAATATAACTTAACTCTGCTGTCACAGGCTGCAGGAATGTTCTCGCAGAGCTCTGCAACCTTGTCTTTGCATAACCCGGTAATGATTCCGATTTCTTTTTTGTTGAACATATATTGTCCTTTTTCACGGCAAATAAAGCTCGCCATTTGCTCAATTTCCGCTTTCGTTTTGTTCATCATACGCGCTCCTTTCCGTGAATACTCAAAAACCTTGATTTTCTGCGAAAAACACCCCTAACTGCATACGAATTTGGAATCATACGCAAAAGTATTACGAATCGAAAAGCCGACAGGCTTTGCCGGACGGCGTTTTCGGGCATTTCAATGCCCGAAAATCATACCCCTTTATCCTGCTTTAAAATCGACGGCTTGAAATCCGCCTCAAAATCGATCCAAAAGCCGCAGATTTTCATTAAAAAATCATCGTTTTTTTCATTCACTTTTTTCATTCCGGGCTTTTATATTGTTTATGCATCAAAAATGCAAAAGTAGAAAGCAAAATCAAATCAACCGATGCACAGTATAAATATTTGAATTTTTTTTACCATTGACCGAGCAGTGTTCAACATCAATCAAGCATTGATCCTCAAGAGATCTTATTGCTCGTCTTACACTTTCATAACTCATATTGCATTGCTCAGCCATTCTTCTTATTGACCAATAACTTTTTCCTTTTTTATCTTTTTTAGAAACCAAAAAACAATAGGCCATAAAGTCACGACTGTTCAATTTATATTTTTCAAAAAAGTCATTTGGCATAATCCAAAATCTTCCGCTTGGAATTTTTTGATATAACATTTTTCATTCCCCTTTCTAAAAATAAAAACAAAAAACCTATACGCATCTCAAAATAAAAATGCATATAGGTTCATCATAGTTTTATTGAATTTTCTCTCCGTTTTCATATTAGCAAATTCATAATTTTCTGTCAAGACCCCTTGCAGATGAAAAAATAACTTGAATTCAAATTGAACGGAAGATTGATATTGATTTGTGTTAAAAGTTGATTTTAGGGAAGGAAGTGTGTATAATGATTAATGAAAACAAGTTAGGAAGGAGCGTTGTTATGAACTATACTTTGATGCACAAAAACATAAAAGTAGCCGATTTATCATTAGATGAAGAAACCGGTTCAATCGTTAAAATAGGCGAAATATATAACTTTGCTCATCTTCCTATCGGTACAACTAAAGACGATTTATCTGCCGACAGAGCTTTGCTCAATAAATGGTGGACCGATCGTTCAATTCCTGCAAGCAGGTCTGGTGTAAGAGATGCACTTGAAATTTTGCGTGTAAGCACTCCGAAACTGCTTTTGGCAAAATGCTATGGATTAAGCCTTTCGGATCAGTATTGGGTTAAGCCTATTAATTCTGATTTGGAATGGGAATTGGTAAATTTCTTTGATAATGATTTTTCAGAAGATGTCGGTGATATTCTGTTCGGAAAAGCAAAAGATTCTGAAAATATCAGTTTGAATTCACCTGACAACACATCTGACGGTTGCTTAAAGAAAAGATGGAAAATAATTAATCAAAAGCGTTGCTTGCTTAAAGCAGGCAGTTTGCCATATGAACAACAGCCGTTTAATGAGGCTATTGCGTCATTGATTATGGATAAATTGAATATAGACCATGTCAGTTATTCCGTTATTGTTGATGACGAAAAGCCATACAGCATGTGCGAAGATTTTATTTCAAGAGATACGGAACTTGTTACAGCTTGGAAAATTTTGCAAAGGTATCCTAAACCTAATCACTTGTCTGTTTATCAGCATTATATTAACTGTTGCAAATTTTTGGGCATTGAGGATATTGTTGATAAAATCAATCAAATGATTGTGGTTGATTTTATTATAGCCAACGAGGACAGACACCTCAATAATTTCGGTCTTGTAAGAAATGCAAATACGCTTGAATGGATTGGCATTGCACCGATTTTTGACAGCGGTTCATCGCTCGGTTATGATAAGGTTACACCGAATATGGATAAGCAATCATTGATAGTTTGCAAGCCGTTCAAGAAAACTCATTTTGAACAGTTAAGATTAGTTACCTCTTTTGATTGGATAGATTTTGACGCTTTGAATAATATCGACAATGAAACACTCGGAATATTGAATGACGCCGATGAAAATTTAATTGACGATGCAAGAAAGAAAAAAATCATATCTTCAATCAACCAAAGAATAGAATATATCCATAATCTTGCTATGGAAAAAACTTGGCAAGCCAATGACGACATTGCCGAAGATGTTGAAAACGATGTCGCTGAAGATTATTCATCATTTGATATGTCAATGTGAAAATTTAAATAATACTTATGAAAGACTATCCCTCCTGATGTATATTCTACATCAAGAGGGCTCTTTTTTTCATTGCCCATTTTTTACGGACTTGTTAATTTTGTTTTTGGAATTCGCATATTCAACTAATCGCTTTCTGCTCTGCTCAAATACTTCATCCATCATATGCGTGTAGATTTTTGCGGTTACTGATATGTCAGAGTGTCCCACACAGCGGCTACAAATGTGTCAAATTTGCAGAAACATCATCAGTTCGTCTTGTTGTCTGATTAACTTAGAAAACAGTTAACAATCGGCACACAAAATGCTATTATTCACAATTTGCATAAAAGAGCATAATCATATCATAAAATCAGGAACTATGTTCAATAATATTGACATTATCATATTTTGCGTTTATAATATTAAACATAAGGAGTGATATTATGGGAAAGAAATCCATTGAATTATTACCTCAAACTATGGAAATATTAGAAACGATGGGCGAACAAATTAAAATGGCTCGCTTGAGAAGAGATATATCGGCTGAGTTGGTTGCCGAAAGAGCGAATATTAGCAGATCAACTCTTTGGAATATAGAAAAAGGCAGTCCGTCTGTTGCAATAGGAAATTACGCTGCCGTTCTTCACGCACTTAATAATATGGACAGAGATTTACTAAAAGTAGCAAAAGATGATGAGTTTGGCAGAAAACTTCAAGATTTGAATATTTCAACTAAAAAAAGAGCTTCAAACAAGGAGAAATAAATTATGAAAATTTATGTTTATGAATGTTTCAGTTCTTCCGAGTTGAGATTTATGGGTACTGTGTTTCAATAGAATATATGAGACCTGCATTCAGCTTAAATTCTATTGAATAAGCTTTTATATTCTTCGTCATCAAATTGCATAGTACCCTGATGTAAATAATAATGCGGATTTAGAGTTTCTTTATACACCTCAGTGTAAGGTTCGCAATTCCTCATACGAATTTGCGGTTTTAAGCAAAAATAAAATTCTTAGAGATTTTTGAGAGACGCAAAGTCTTAAAAAATGGCTTAAATAGGCGGTTTTGAAAAAAGATTGCGAGCCTCTGACTCTCCAGTGTAACCTTAATGATACAGTAGAGTTTCAACACTTCCCTATGTATTCAACATATAGGCTTAAAAAGTCTATAACAGCCGTAAAAAGCACCGAAAAAGTGCTTGAAAAAATCCTTGATTTTAAGTCAGAGAGTTTTTGAGAGATTTTAAGAGACGGCTAATTTCAAAATTCCAAAGTCATTTTAGTGCGATTTAGGGCATTTATGACTGAGACTTTTGAGAGACATCGCTCAAATCAAAATCGTAACACGAATTGAAATGAGCAAAAAATTTGAGAGACATTTCAAGAAAAGAGAGGGCTTAAAGTAATAAAACTTTAAGCCCTCTCTTTTAAGTTTGCCCTTTTATATTGTTTATCCATCAAAAATGCAAAGGTAGCCATCGAAAAACTAAGAGAAATCATATATGTATGGTTTTTCTTGCGATATTTAAGTTGATTTTAGTAAAATGGTAGTAACAAATATATTTTCATTTTCAATATAAGTGTAATCTAAATTACCGTGATACTTTTTTACAATTTTCAATATACTTTTTATACCAATTCCATGACCTTTTTTATCCTTTTTCGTTGTTATTGGCGCCCCGTTTTGAAACAAAGGCTTGTTATTGATTGAATTAAGCATTTTTATGAAAATGTAATTTTCATTTCTATAATCGACTTCTATATTAATAAATTTATTTGGACATTTTTTTGTCGCTTCAAAAGCATTTTCAAATAAATTATCAAAAAGAGCTGTGATTTCGCTATCCTTTATAAATGAAAAATTTACATCTCTTATATCAGCACTGAATTCTATATTGTTATTGTAACATAATTGTGCATATCTGCTTACAATAACGTTTATTAATTTATTGTTACTATATTTCTTTATTTGTTTTATATCATATCCATCATATATTGAATCGATGTATTCAATTGCTTTGCTGTTATCATTTTGTAACAATAAACCTTTAATATTTCCAAGACACTTTTTTATATCATGTATTAGAATGTTTGAAGAGTCATATTGTTTTTCTAGTTCTATGTAATATTCTTCATTAATATGTAATTTTTACTTTTCAAGTTCTAGTTCTGTATTTTTTATCAAAACATGGCTATTTCAGCAAAAAGGGTAAATTGATGCTTTCAACAGCATTGGTGGTGTACATAACTTTTCTTACTGCACTGCCGTAAGCGAAAAGCTGCTCTACATCCTTGAAAATTGCTTTTGCACCTTCCTCAAGTCCTGATACACCATCCATACTGATAAACAGCACATCTTCTACGCCTCTTGTTTTCAGTTCGTCAAATATCTGCATCCACGTATGTTTACTTTCGCTTTCATTAAGCCATAAGCCTAAAATGTCCTTTTCTCCGTCTGTATCATAGCCTAATATCGTATATACTGCGTAATTCTTGCTTTCATACTCTTTTCTGATTGTGACATACATACAGTCAACGAATAAAAACGTGTAAATCCTTTTCAGAGGTCTGTTCTGCCAGTCACCCAGCTCATCTAAAACGCAATCCGTAATTTGTGATATCGTTTCGTGAGAGATTTCAAAGCCATAGATATCCTCTATCGTTTCGACAATATCCCGTTGGCTCATTCCTTTTTTGTTCTTTCTTTCATTGTAGCACACTCTTTTAAAAATTCAAAAAAGTGTGCAAGTTTTTTCTAACTTACACACTTTATTTTACAATCTCACAGAGTGAAACTTTCCGGACATGATGAGGCTCGCCTCATCATATCCGAATACATCAACTTCTACAACAATTACCGTATTCAAACTAAAACAAAACTGACTCCGCTTGAAAAACGAAATCAGTTTGTTGCTTAAAATTTAATTACTTTACCTTAGGCTTTCTTTTTTGTACTATCTGCACAATCTGGGGCAGTTCAGTTTTCTATCGAGCTTTTAGTAATTAGTATTTTTCAATTTGGATTTGATCTATTCTATAATCAATATAATCTTGAGCTATCTCCTCTCTTAATGACCATATTTTTTTATATAACTTTGAATTTTCCTTGCCTCCATCCTCCCATTCTTTATAAATCGACTTATATTTTTCATATTTTTCATTTATAGCTTTATTATCACTACTGAAACTTTGACGCATAATCTGTTTTTGTATATGGTATTGGTATTTGACAGAGGTAGTCATTTCTAAATGCTCTTTAATCAGAGCATCGCAAAAGGCATTGTTTTCTTCATTATCCGGCAAATTTAATTTTTCATATTGTGTAGTTATATATTCGATTTCCTTATTTTCTTCCGACTCGCTTAGTGAAAAGCTATCAGCCTCTGCCAATTGAACAATCGCCTTTTGCTCAATAGCCTTTTCAAGCGGTTTATTTGTATGGCTTGAATATTGAATTAAGCACAGTTCTTTGTTTGTAATATCAACATCATTAACGGCAGCAACAACTTTTCTGTCTGAATTCAAATACTCATAGCGAATACTTTCAAGCGTATACTTATCCGATGAATTATTGTGAACTATGAAATAAACGCCTAAAATAATACTAACAAAGCAAAGCAGAACAAGTACTACAATTATTATTTTTCTCTTCATTGATAAATGCCCTCCACGATCTAGTAAGAAACAACTGTTATGGTTGCCTGGTCAACACTTTGATTTTCGTTCCAAACAGTTTTTACAATATAATTATCGCCAATACTTTCAAAATTTTTTGCACGTCCACAATAATGCAAATCTTTTAAATCTTGTTCTTTTATTGACGGAACTTTAAGACTTGGAAAGTAAAATGTATCATTTCCCCAGTCGTAATAATCTCTTAAACTAAAAGTTGTTAACATAGTATACTGGTTCCCAGACTTAGTTGTAGTGGATTTAACCCCTATACTTACAGAATTGGCTGCAGCATACCAATCCCATTGGTCACTTGATAGATCTGTCAAACTACCTGTTCCTATTGTGGTAGCATAATAATTTTCAAATGCCATTTTAACATTTGTCAAATCATTAGTAATATAGTTTTCAGAAGCATCCATGCATCTTTGAATTTGTAGATTTCGTAGATTGCTTTGATTCTCTATATCAAATATGCTTTTAACTTCTCCAAAATTAAGAATAGTACCGGTATTATCTCTATATCTCTGGAATGCATTGGCTGCTCTTGGATACTTATCTTTAAATTCTTCTATCAATATATCTATTTTTTCTTCCGTCTTTTTTAGTTTCTCATCATCAGGCCTGTTATTTTTGTTTTCGGCTAAATCATAATATGAATTATAATAAGAATCTTCAGTTTTTTTAGTCTCATTGTAGTGAGAATCTGTAACAGAACTATTTTTTCCAAAAACGATATATCTTGGCTCGCTACTACCATCATCAAACTTCACATCATAAATAAAAATTTTATAAAGATTATTATCGTTATAGATATTGGCTATTCTTATGTATTTTTTATAAAATGAATTATTAATAATTTTATTATAAGAATTCACAGAAAAGCCCATATGAGTTAGAGTTTCATTGTTAATTGCTCCATCTTTTACAGACAAATTATAAGCCTCTTGATATTCCTCAACAGCAGTAACTAATTCATTATTATACTGTTTATCTATAGTATCTGTATAATGTCCTGTTTCATATTTGAAATATGCCTTAATTGCTGCAATTTCATCATAATATTTACCATAAGTATAACCTATATCGCTAGCGACTATGACCAGATAATTTGTAGCAACATAGCCAATTTTTCCATTTGAAAGTTGAATTTTATCCCAAGTATATCCATTAGCAGTTGCAACCGCCTTTTTTATTCTTGTTACTTTTGTGCCGTTTGTTAAGGATGTTACAATACTATAGGAAGTTCCCGGACCACTTCTTATATTAACAGAACTCGTTGTTTTTATCTGACACAAATCATTTACTACGGTACCACCCTCGGTTGTTGAAGAACCGCCTGAAATATTTGAAATCATATTTATTAATCCGTTCGTTAATTTACCGGCATAATTATTTGATGTAATACTTGATGATGAATTTGGCATAGGAAATTCAATTAAACACGATTTTGCCCCTTGTAAATATGCCCAAGTTTCAAGATATCCGTTGCCATGGGAATTACTGTGACCAAATCCAAACTGTTGTCCAAAGTAGGAACCAACTTGCGAATTTCCATATGTTTGGTTTAACCAACCGTGAATATCTAAAACAATATTTGTTTTTTTACCGAATTTGCTACTAATGAAGTTTTTTAGTGATAATGCTTCAGGTGCGCTTAAGGATTTATCACCTGTGTAATTTCTGCTTGTATAGTATGGTGAAAAATTGCCCGGCCAACATCTATTCATATCAATTTTCTTTGAAACTGTGCATCTGCCGGGACCATTATTTGTATAGCCGTCAGTAATTCCATCAGGATTTGCATATGGTATTACATAAATTGTCCAGTCATTAAAAGTATTTTTATTTTTTGAAGACAAATTATTCATCATACTTTTAGCAATATTCACAAGTTCAACTCCATCAAAAGCCCATGCATCTTCCCATCCATGCTGTTCAAATACTGCAAATACAACATTAGAACCTGAACCAATCTTATACCATTTTAAATCTTTACCCAAACCGCTTTTACCATATGTCCCTGAAGTGAAATTAGTATATGTGGGTATACTTGGAATTGATGGTGCTGAAGCAGTGGTAAGAGAGGCGGTCTGAACATATCCTCGCTTTGCACCATTAGAAGTAGTATACTCTATATAACTATAATTTCTTTCTGTATCTATAAACGAAACCACTTCCTGGTTAAATATTGTTCCTATTGATGCATAATCTGAATTCGGACCACCATAAACTGTTAACTCTTTTGTTGCTTTTTTTAATGACTGATGGGTTATATTCTTGTTATAAGAACGAACGCAGTAATTACTTAAATCAGAATATCTTACATAGCCTCGCTTTCTGCCGCTTGTAGTATTATACTCAACAAAAGCATAGCCATTATTATCCACTGCCAATACAGCAACAAATTCGTTTTTGTAAACGCCACCTAACTTTACATAACTACTGTCTGTACCGGCATAAGCAGGTGAACTATCAGCCTTAACACGAGCAACGGTACTATCTACAGGACTTATATGAAGATTTGAACTATTGACAAAGCCTCTCTTTGTTCCACTCGGTGTACTAAATTCTACAAGTGAAACATATTTGCCATCTTCATAGTATTTTTGAAGTTCGGTAAAGCCTTCGCCGGAATAAATTGTTCCACTATTTATTGCATAATCAAATAAATAACAACTTTTCACAGTTAATTCAGAATCCGAATAATTATATCCGCCTGAAAAATGAGCTTCATCAATAGTACCTGAAATATTTGATACAGTTGAGACCGGAACATAACCTGATTTAAATGTTGATGTTGAACCAACAATGTATGAAATAAAATACCAACCGGCATTTTTACCCATAACAACTATATCCTCACCACTATCAACACTGCCTACTGTTGCATAATCACTTGAAGAAGGTCCAAAATAAACAGTTCTCGCTGTATTCATTTTACCTGTTTCGCCGTAAAGTTTGGTTGTTGAATAAGTTTGCGGAACGAGTTCGTCCGGGAAAAGATTTTTTACAAATCTATCTGATGTTGCAGGATTATATCCCATATCTAAATTAAAATATGCACTGTTTAAATACAATATTTCAGCATTGTCATTTTCACTCAAAAAGGCTTTAGCATATTCTTCACTTGAAAAATACACCTTTTCTAACAAGCCATTTTCATTTGTATAGTAAGAATCAGAAACACTAATTATAATGTTCAAACCACTTTCAATAACAAAAGCAATTTCTTTATCGATTTCAGTTTCACCCTGACAATCTAAATTCGGATTATTCTTTTCAACATTATCACATATAAGATAACCATTTTCATCAATACTGTATGTATAGATACAATGTGTATTGAGATAATTAAGTATTATTTCCTGAGAATTCGAATCAACAAGTATACCACTACTTGATAAATTGTTTTCTTCATCAAGACTGAGCGTCATAATGCCATCACTTTCAATGCCGTACATAGCAGCATCAAATTCCGAAATATTTGAATAAGAGCGAGCTCTTGAAACAATTTCTGTTTCATGTGTTTCATATTTAACTTCATTATCATCGATTAATAATTCGTCAAGTTCCTTTTGTGTCTGCTCATCAGCAGTTAGCTCTACAAAATCGACATTTGGATAAAAGACTTCTAAAAACTTGTCCATTAATTCGGAATCAGAATAAAAATATTCTTCGTCAAATTCATCCTTATCCTCAAATACAAACTTATCTTTATGTTCTGCATAATGATAATAGTTGAGAATTGTTATGCTGCATTTACTGTCTTTTTCAAACAAAACTGTAAATTCATCATCTTCAAGCATAATTGAGTAGGATTCATCTAATGCTTCATTATAAGCATCATAAGTTTCAGATATTGAAACAATTACAGTTTTCTTTCCGTTAATTAGTTCTTTTAATTTTTCATCATATGTATTAAAAGTGTCCTTATTAACTTTTTCTTGTACTAAATAGCCATTTTTATCAACAGTATAGTTTTGATCACTTAAATTTTCGATAATTGAAAGAAAATACTTTTGTGACGATTTATTAATCCAAACGCCATATTCAGACGGATAAGTATCATCACTACTAACTATAGCGTTTAGCATGGCTTCATAAGATTTTGGATTATCATTATTTTCGTATGTGCCATTAGAGGCCATGCCATAAGCAGAAGGGAATGAAATAATTTGCAACATAAAAATCAAAGATAAGAATATTGATAAATATTTTTTAGATTTTTTCATATTAACTCCTTTCATTATAACAAAATCAAAAGATTATAATTGATTTTAAAGTTTAGAAATGTTTTTACTTAAATGTAGTTGCTATTATAACCAAATAAATAGTCGTTTACCGATTAAATAAATAGTAGGGTGCATTAAGTTTTATTCATATCAATATTCTTTTTATTTGATTTTTAATTAAAAAATTCACCTCATTTCCTAAAATTTAAATTATGATTCACATATTTTATAAATAAAAATATAAAATTGTTTGTGATTTTTTTGTATAAATATCCTTTATTATACTCCAATAGTAACATAAGCAATAGCCGTTGGTCAATATAATAGAAATATCAATTAATCAAATTAGATATCATGCAAGCAAATAAACAAAAGAGCAGTTGCTCTTTTGTTTATGATATAGTGCTATTCTATTGTTTTAATTATTGTATTAATATTGTCGAAATCCAATTCGAAGTATGTTGACTCTAAAATTTGAATATATCTACTGTCTTTACAAATCCAAGCCTCAAATGATAAACCGTTTGATAATTTGAATACAAGACGATACTGACCGGTTTCACTCATACTCTCATTAATTTTATTGCGGTGTATATCAAAGTATATATCATTTTCATTTGAGTTCTTTATTGGTTCTGCAAGTGAAAAACATTTAATTATGTCGCTGATTTTATTTGTTTCTTTAATAGTTTTCTTTAACACCTCTTTTACGGTTGTACCGGTTATTGTTTCACCCTCAAATCCGGTAATGTTTTCGTCAATTATTTCATCTTGCCAAATTTCTATTGAATCAATCTGATTATTTTCATTAATTGAAAACAAATTAAATAATTCTTTAATATCAGTCGAATTATTCAAATTAACAATATGAAACAAATAGTACTTATCTGCTGTTTTAACAACGATGTTAGACAAATCATTGCACGGCAAGTAGTAATATACCTTTGCATTGTAAAATTCATTTTTCTTAGCATTTTCATTGTTTTCAATTTTTTGTGTATCAATATTATAAATGTTGTTTGAAGTAATGTCGCAAACATAATCACCTATATCGGATTTTTTCACAACATAATTTCCATTATTCTTTTGTAATTTATTTTTTACATCATTAGATGAAAATTGTCGGTAAAAGGCATTGTTTATCAATAATTCTTGTGGCAATGATTTGTTGTTACCTTCTTCTGTAATTGTTATGAAATTTTCACTGCTATTTTTTGATTGACTAATCAAAGTGTTTTGAGTATCGGATTTTGAGGCGTTATTAATAACCGAAACTGTTCCGATAAGTAACGCAAAGCATGCAGCTGCAGTGATTGTGCCTTTTATTCTTTTTCTTTTATTAATTTGCTTTTTCACAAGTTCTTTTTTTACATTAGTATATATTTTATCTTTTAATTCTAATGAAGGATTTATATCTTCAATATAATCATTATATTTCATAATTAATCTACCTTTCTAAATTATTTTTCAATTTTATTTTTGCCCTTTTCAAATGGGATTTAACTGTATTTTCATTCATTTTCAAATATTTTGAGATTTGTTTTGTTGTTAAATCTTCATAATAATATAACAAAATTATCGTTCGTTCATTCTGACTTAAATCTTTTATTGATTGTTGAATATCTATTTTTTCAATGCTTCTGTTTTCAAAATGCTCATCAATATGCTCTGTATCTAATAATTGTAAATGATTATTGTTTTTTGATTGCAGTATATTTTTGCAATGATTTATTGTGACCCTAATTATCCAAGCTTTTTCGTGTTCATCATTAGCAAAGCGTTTGTTATTGACGAACAATTTTATAAAAACATCTTGCGTTATATCCTCCGCCGTGGCTTTATTTAATGTATATTGAAATGCCAAACGATAAATTAGTGCAGAATATTTATCATATTTTTTGTTGAACATTTCTTCAGTTAATTCATAGCTTTTCAATTTATCACTCCTTTCACTATTAAAACATTTTATATCGTTAAATAGTTGCAAAGATTCTTTAATTATTTTGCAACTATTTGTCGTTTTGGTTTGTATTTTTGTATTATTGTTAGAATGTATTGATATTATAGGGGGGTATTTAATGAAATCAAAAAAATTCTTATGTACTTTATTGGCAATAATGTTTGTATTTGCAAGTATTCCATTCACTGCATTTGCTCAAAGTTCTAATGACATTGTTAAAAATGACGCTCTTTATGAAGAATTATTGAGTACAAATCAATTGAAAGAGGTCCCGATAGAAAATGCTTGTGATTCAGCAATTAAATCTGAGGTTGTTCCATATAAAGCAAATAAAATGAAGAATACAATTCAAAAAGACTATTCAAATTCATTATTTAACAACATTGATAGTATATTTTCAGTTGATTATATTCTAAATAGTGATTTAGTTTATGAAGCTAATTGCAATGATGGTTCGGTTATAGGATTTGATAATAACATGAATATAATATCTTATTCAAATTTCAATAACGATATTAGCATGAAATCTAGTACATTTCATAATAGTTTTAACTCAATAGATGATTTGAAATCTATTTATAATATTGACTCAACATATCAATTATCTATTATTGATAATGAAAATTATAAAACATATTGTTGGGAAAAAACAGATTCAAATAATGTTATCAATCCTTATAATTCATTGAAGGTAGTAGTTGATACAAATACTAATAATATTGTTGTGTTTAATGTATTTGCTGATGATCCTAGTTCTGAAAAGATAACACTATCTCAAGATGAAGCAATTGAAATTGCACTTAAATTTAATCCGGTATTTAGAAATGTAACTTCTTGTAAGTTAGCTTATGTTAAACCGAATTTTTATTGGAATGAAATAGATAAAACATATATTCCGGCAAATATTGTGAGATTAACTTATGATATTATAATTGATGACATATATGAAGTAAATGTTGATGCTGAAACTGGAGAAATAATAAGTGGTTCCGTCACCAAAAAAAATGATTGCGGAGCATATGCCTATGATGCATTCAAATATGCAACGGAAAGTAAAAATCTTGCTGCAACCGGATTTTTAGGGTTAGGATATAATACTGCAAATTGGTATGTTGGAAAGGGTGCTACTTTAACCAATAAAGTAAAAAGCTTTTTGAACGGTTCAAATTCTTACGGATTTTATATTGATAGTCATGGATCTTCAACAACATTACAAAGCGATCAGAACATTATTAAATCAAGTCAAATAACAGGAAATTGGCATTTCGTTTTTTTAGATGCTTGTAGCACAGCAGAAACAACTGGTTGGGCAAAAGCATTCAAAATTTATGGATACTCTAAAAGGGCTTTCTTAGGATGGTCAAAAACGGTTGAGGTTGTTTCTGCTTATCAATTTTCTAATTATTTTTGGCACGAAATGTGTTCCCATAGTCATTCAACAAAATATGTCCGAGATACTGCAGTATGGGCTGCTAATCAAGTTCCAGGAAGCGGAAATACTCCAATTCGTTTTTATGGAGATACTACATATAATGGAAGATCATATTAATAAATAAATTTTAACATACAAAAAATATCAATACATTAATAACTGTGAGAGGCATTTATTGCCTCTCTTATGTTATGATTCAATTTTACTATATTAATTTTATTTTGATAGTGTTTTATAAATATATATATTAATTTAATGAAAAATGTTCAAACAGTAATTGCCGCGCCATATTGCAAATCAGTTATAAAATAGACTTATATAAATTTTAATGCTCTCACTGATAAATTGGTGAGAATATTTTTATTTAACATTCGTTTGACTTATCTGTACAGTTAATGGTATAATCATCTTGCGACGAAAATTTTATAGTATTTTTAAGTTTTGAAAACCCAAGCGTGGCTTTTTATCTTTTGATAAAAACACACGCTTCTTTGTCATACGCTTGGGTTTTCCGGACTATGAAATTTTCGTCGCAGAAAGTTTGAAGCAAGTGTTTTTTGAGCGTAGCTTCGGCTACGCTCTTTTTGCTTTTCTGCGGTGATTTCAATGGATTATAAAAGCCAAACATGTTGTTTTACAGGGCATCGTGACATTGCCCCATATACGCCAGACACGGTCTTTGAACAGACGAAGGTTGTCATTACCCTGCTCGTTACTAAAGGTTTCAAATACTTCGGCACAGGCGGTGCTTTGGGGTTTGATACCATTGCTGCACAGGCTGTTTTGTCGGTAAAAGAAACTCATCCCGAAGTTAAACTCATCTTAGTGTTGCCATGTGAAAACCAAACGAAATATTGGAAGCAACAAGATATTGATGTGTATAATGATATTAAGTTGAGAGCCGACAAGGTAAAGGTTCTTGCTCCGCATTACTATAACGGTTGCATGCAAAAAAGGAACAGACACCTTGTTGATTGTAGTTCTGCTTGCATTTGCTTTCTGACAAAGCACGAGGGTGGCACGGCATACACTGTTGATTATGCAAAACAAAAGGGTCTTTATTTAATAAATGTTGTCGACCGATGCAGTTGAACTTACAAAAGGATTACTTATCTGACAAGTTTATATGGTGGAAAGTACGCTCCCTCAATGCTATAATAATTTATAGTTAAGGGGGCGTATTTATGTTTTCGGGAATCTTTATGAAATCTTCAAAATTGCCCGGTATGCTATCCGTAACATCAAAGGAAGGACTTGATTATATGGATATGATTTTGAAAACGACTGACCTCTGCAAAAATTT
>OLIS01001641.1_pt1 | contig 15892 bp, 10 predicted proteins | sample 1601351 | NCBI WGS metagenome assembly OLIS01 (sample SAMEA2452122, study PRJEB22498) | human gut metagenome | biome: human feces; feature: human gut; material: feces | place: Australia | collected 2012
CACCATGTCAAGCGCCTCTTTCGCGCGCTTCTCGATCTCCTCCTTCGGGAGTCCCAGATTCTTCGGTCCAAAGCAGACATCTGAGAATACATCCACCTCAAACAGCTGATGCTCCGGATACTGGAATACCAGCCCCACATGGCTGCGGAGCTCTTTCATGGAATATCCCTCTTTATAAATACTCTCTCCGTTATAGAGGATATCTCCGCTCGTTGCCTTTAAAAGTCCGTTTAAATGCTGGGTCAGGGTTGATTTTCCGGATCCGGTATGACCGATGAGGCCGATAAACTCGCCATCATGGATCGTAAGATTTACATCCTTTAAGGCATACTGCTCAAAGATCGTTCCCTGCCCGTATATATGATTCAAGTGTTTAATTTCGATTGCCATATTTCCACCATTTCTCCACTATTTTAAGAGCGGAACAAGTTCGTCCACAAGCTCGTCGATGGAAAGAATTCCATAAGGAAGATCCATTCCGGCTTCCTTTAATTCATCTGCCAGTTCCGTTACCTGCGGCACATCGAGGCTGTATTTTTTCAGTTCCTTGACTCTGGAAAAGACCTCTTTCGGGGTTCCGTCCATCACGACATGTCCGCCATCGATAACGACTACGCGGTCCGCGTCGATGACCTCTTCCATATAGTGGGTGATCAGAATGACTGTCACTCCTTCCCGTCTGTTAAGGTCACTGACTGCCTCAAGAACTTCCTTTCGTCCATTCGGATCCAGCATTGCAGTTGGCTCATCCAAAATGATACATTTCGGACGCATTGCCATGACACCGGCAATTGCAACTCTCTGCTTCTGTCCGCCGGAAAGTTTATTCGGAGAATGATAACGATAGGATGTCATTCCTGTTTTTTTCAGGCTCTCATCTACACGCTCCCAGATTTTCTCTGTGGGCACACCCATATTCTCCGGTCCGAACCCTACGTCTTCTTCTACTACAGTTCCTATGATCTGATTGTCAGGATTCTGAAAAACCATGCCCGCTTTCTGTCGGACTTTCCATAATTCCGGCTCTTTAGACGTGTCAATCCCATCTACCCACAAAGTTCCTTCCGTCGGAAGCAACAGCGCATTCAGGTGCTTTGCAAGAGTAGATTTTCCGGAACCATTATGTCCCAGAACAGCCACGAATTGTCCGGCTTCAATGTCCAGGTTTACATCATTGACAGCACGCTGCGTATCCTGCACGTTACCATCTTCATCATACTTGAGATAGTCAAATCCCAGCTTGAATGCCTTGATAATTCCCATAATATTTTTGTCCTCGTATATTTTCTCAGGCTTCTTCAGTAGCTGCCAGTCCGGTCAACTCGTCAATCAGAGCCCAGATCTCATCTCTTCCCTGCTTCGTCTCAGCAGAGAAAGGAATAATAATGCCATCTTTGCTCAGCTTCAGCCCTTCTTTGATTGCTTTGATATTTTTCTGAACCTGGCTTCGTTTGAGCTTGTCAAGCTTCGTTGCAATAATGATCGGCTCATAGCCATTGTTCAGAATCCAGTCATACATCATCTTGTCATTTGCAGACGGATCATGACGGATATCAATAAGAAGGAAAACCGCCTTCAGGTTTTTGGATGTATGAAGATATCTTTCGATCATCTTGCCCCATTTTTCCTTCTCAGACTGTGAAACCTTTGCATATCCGTAACCAGGGAGGTCTACCAGATACATGGCTTCATTGATATTATAAAAGTTAATGGTCTGTGTTTTTCCCGGCTGTGCACTTGTTCTGGCAAGAGATTTCCGGTTCATCAGCCCGTTGATCAGCGATGATTTTCCCACATTTGATTTTCCTGCAAATGCAACCTCCGGTCTGTTGGTGTCCGGGAGTTTACTGGTAATACCGCATACGATATCTAATGATACATTCTTAATAACCATTGATTTCCTCTCTTTTTTCACAACAAATGGTCAATCTTTACTGACTGACCATTTATTTTATACCAGTGCCTTATTAAGCACTTCCTTCATCGAACTTACAAAGGTAATGGTAAGTCCGTCTGTGATTTCCTTATCTAATTCCTGAATATCCGGTTTGTTTTCTGCCGGCACTAACACCTCTTTGATCTTAGCATATTTTGCCGCAAGAAGTTTTTCTTTCAAACCGCCGATCGGAAGAACTCTTCCTCTCAGTGTGATCTCACCGGTCATTGCAAGGTCTGCCCTTACCGGCTTCTTAATAATTGCGGAAAGGATTGCAGTTGCCATGGTAATACCTGCGGATGGTCCGTCTTTTGGTACTGCCCCTTCCGGAATATGCACATGAATATCGTTTTCCTGAAAAAATTCCGGCTCAACTTTATAGTCAGAAGCAATGGAACGAATGTAAGTAATACCTGCCTGTGCAGACTCTTTCATAACATCTCCCAACTGTCCGGTAAGCATCAACTCACCTTTTCCGGGCATTACATTGACTTCAATCTGCAGTGTATCGCCGCCCACCTGTGTCCAGGCAAGCCCGCGGGAAATACCAATCTCATCTTTCTTATTTGCCATAAGATAGTTAAAATGCTCTTTTCCAAGAAAATCTGACAGATTCTTTGAAGTCACTGTAACTTTCTTTTTATCTTCTTCCATGATCAGACGTGCAGTTTTTCTGCATATCTGTCCGATGGTTCTCTCCAGGTTTCGAACTCCGGCTTCTTTTGTATAATTGTTGATGATCTTCTTAAGAGCCGCTGACTGGATTGTCAGTTTACCTTTCTCGATACCGTTCTCTTCCATCTGCTTCGGAATCAGATGTTCCTTTGCAATATGTTCCTTCTCATTCTCAGTATAACCTGCGATCTCGATCAGTTCCATACGGTCAAGAAGTGGTCTCGGAATGCCCTGAACATCGTTTGCAGTTGCAATAAACAGTACTTCTGAAAGATCCTGTGGAACCTCTATATAATGATCCATAAATCTGCTGTTCTGTTCCGGATCAAGCACCTCAAGAAGTGCCGCAGAAGTATCTCCTTTATAATCACTGCTGGTCTTGTCAATCTCATCCAGAAGCATCAGAGGATTGCTCACTCCTGCCTGCTGTAATGCTGCAGTGATCCTTCCCGGCATTGCTCCTACATAAGTCTTTCTGTGGCCCCGGATCTCAGCCTCATCTCTCACACCGCCCAGACAGATACGTACATATTTCTTATGCATTGCTTCTGCAATCGATCGGGCAATGGAGGTTTTACCTGTTCCGGGAGGTCCTACCAGACAAAGGATCGGACTTTTTCCCTTATGTGTCAGTTTGCGGACGGAAAGGAACTCCATCACACGCTCCTTCACATCTTTCAGACCGTAATGACCTTCCTGAAGTACTTTCCATGCTTCTTTCAGATCATCAGAATCTGTGGATTTCTTCTCCCACGGAAGTGCCAGCATGGTCTCAATATAACCACGCAGTACTGCATTCTCGGATACATTGCTGTTGGTATTCTTAAATCTCTCGATTTCTTTGCTGATCTTCTCTTTTACCTCATCGCCGGCCTGAAGTTCCTGGAGTTTCTTCTTAAACTCCTCTGCGTCATCCGCAGTATTATCCTCACCCAGTTCCTCACGTATCAGTTTCAGCTGCTCTCTGAGAATATATTCTCTCTGATTCTTATCAATTCTGGCCTTCACTTTTTTCTGGAGATCTCTGCCAATCTGCATGATCTCAATCTCATTTCCAAGGATTGCACCCAGAACTTCATAACGTTCCTCCAGTGTAAGTGCCTCCAGAATCTTCTGCTTATTCTGATAAGATAAAGGAATATTTACGGCAATCTGCTCAACCAGTTCCTCAACATTATCTATATTTAAAATCTGTGCTACCAGCTCTTTGCTGACTTTTCCATTTTCCATGCAGTATCTGTGGAATAATTCCTTAAGGCTTCTGTGCATGGCTTCCATCACTGGTTCCGGCATCTGCATTTCTTCTTCATCAACAGGTGTGATCTCACTTCTGATAAACGGAAACTCCTGCTCAAATTTCACAAGTGTGGCTCTTCCCGTTCCCTCTACAAGTACCCGCAAAAGATTCTGCGGAAGTTTCACAACCTGTTTGATATAGGCAATGGTTCCTACATGATATACACCTGCCAGATCCGGTGATTCCACCTCAGGATCAATCTGAGTAACTAGAAAAATCTTCTGGTCATGAAGCATGGCAGCTTCAATCGCCTTGACAGAACGCTCCCTGCTCACATCAAAATGAACGATCATCCCGGGAAGGATGGTAGTCCCCCTGAGAGCGATCGCAGGCAGCACTATATTCTGATTTGTCATTTATTGTTCAGTCCCTTTCATCAGGCTGTTTCCGGTTTATCCTTCTTGTGTGTCCGGGACGTTCTTCTGCTTCCGGCTGTCTTCGCCTGTGCAGGAGTTTCTCCGCGGACGATCTCCGGCTCACCGGTGCCATCTACTACATCTTTGGTAATTGTACACTTGCGAATCGTGTCATCTGACGGAATCTTATACATCAGATCCATCAGTGAACCTTCCATGATCGCACGCAAACCTCTGGCTCCTGTCTTACGTTCCAGAGATTTCTTTGCGACCAGTTCAAGTGCATCATCTTCAAAATCAAGTTCAACACCATCCAGTTCAAATAATCTGTGATACTGTTTGGTAAGTGAGTTCTTCGGCTCTTTCAGAATACTGATCAGCGCATTCTCATCCAGCGCATCCAGAGTTACAACTACCGGCACACGACCGATAAACTCAGGAATCAGGCCGAATTTGATAAAGTCTTCCGGCATTACATCCTTCAGGATCTCACCCACATTTCTGTCTTCCTTAACAGAAACCTCTGCACCGAAACCGATGGACTTGGTATCCTGTCTGGACTCAATGATCTTCTCGATTCCGTCAAAAGCACCGCCGCAGATAAACAGAATATTTGTTGTATCAATCTGAAGAAACTCCTGATGAGGATGCTTGCGGCCACCCTGAGGCGGAACACTTGCCACTGTACCTTCCAGAATCTTCAGAAGTGCCTGCTGCACGCCTTCACCGGAAACATCGCGGGTTATGGATGGATTCTCAGATTTTCTTGTGATCTTATCAATCTCATCAATATAGATAATTCCGTACTGTGCACGTTCAATATCATAATCTGCTGCCTGAATGATCTTGAGAAGAATATTCTCAACATCCTCTCCTACATATCCGGCTTCTGTCAGTGTGGTAGCATCTGCAATAGCAAACGGTACATTCAGAAGTCTGGCAAGTGTCTGAGCCAGCAGAGTTTTACCTGAACCTGTAGGTCCAAGCATCAGAATATTACTCTTCTGAAGCTCTACATCAGAATTTTTTGACGCAAGAATTCTTTTATAGTGATTATAAACAGCAACGGAAAGAGCCTTTTTTGCTGCATCCTGACCAATTACATAATCATCCAGAACTGCATGGATCTCTTCCGGTTTTAACAGATTAATATCAGAATTCAAAACCTCGTCATCATAAGGATTTAATTCTTCCTCCATGATCTCTGAGCAGATGCCAATGCACTCGTCGCATATAAATACTTTACCATCCGGACCTGCGATCAGTTTTCTTACCTGATCTTCTGTCTTCTGGCAAAAGGAGCATCTTACTTTTCCTTCTCTCATTTTTTCTGCCATGAATTTATGTCTGTCCTTTCTCTATACTAACTAATAAGACTCCTGTGACGATTCACAGGAGTCTTATCTTTCGCATTATTTATGCATGACTACACCGTCAATCAGTCCATATGCCTTTGCTTCTTCAGCAGTCATATAGTTGTCCCGGTCTGTATCACGCTCAACAACTTCTATCGGCTGACCGGTATTTGCAGCCAATAACTCATTTAAAGTTCTCTTTGTCTGTGCGATATGATCTGCCACAATCTGGATCTCTGTTGCCTGTCCCTGCGCACCGCCGGATGGCTGATGGATCATGATAGTGGAATGCGGAAGAGCAAATCTCTTTCCTTTTGCACCGCCTGCCAGAAGAAAGGCACCCATGCTGGCAGCCATTCCAAGACAAATGGTAGAAACATCGCATTTAATATACTGCATGGTATCATAGATCGCCATGCCGGCTGTTACGGAACCGCCCGGGCTGTTGATATACAGCTGAATATCTTTACCAGGATCTTCTGCTTCCAGGAAAAGAAGCTGTGATACGATCAGTCCTGCACTCACATCATTTACTTCCTCACCAAGAAAAATGATTCTGTCCTTCAGAAGCCTTGAATAGATATCATAGCTTCTCTCTCCCCTGCTTGTCTGTTCAATGACATAAGGTACTAAACTCATATAAACGCCTCCATTTACGCGGCTGACTTTTTTCCGAAAGAGGCAGACATCTGAGCCTGTCTCTTTCCGGTTCTTAAAATTCGATTACTTTAAAATTAAACTTCCTTAGCAGCGTCAGCGATAACAGTAACTGCTTTCTGTACAGCCATGTCTTTCTTCATCTGCTCAAGTTCACGCTCTCCAAGTAATTCTTTTAACTTGTCAGCTTCCATTTTGTATGCTTCAGCCATCTTGGAGATCTCTTCATTTACTTCTTCCTCTGTTGGCTGAATGTTCTCAACTTCTGCTACTTTCTCAAGAACCAGTCTTGTCTGGATTCTCTTTAATGCCTGTGGTTTCATGTCTTCCATCATCTTGTCAGCTGTCATGCCAGTGAACTGGAAGTACTGATCCATGGATAATCCCTGGGACTGCATTCTTCTGCTGAAATCATCAAGCATCTGACGGCACTGTGTCATAAGCATAGCTTCCGGAATATCCATCTGTGCATTTTCGATTGCTTTATCTACTGCTGCATCTTCTTTTGCACGTTTTGCTTCGTCTGCTTTCTTATCTTCAAGATTTGTTTTTACATGCTCTTTGTACTCTGCAAGTGTATCGAACTCAGAAACATCTTTTGCAAAATCATCATCCAGTTCAGGAAGTTCTTTTGCTTCGATCTTCTTAACTGCGCATTTGAAGATTGCTTCTTTACCTGCAAGTTCTTTTGCCTGATATTCTTCAGGGAATGTAACTTTTACGTCTACATCATCGCCAACTTTAGCACCAACAAGCTGTTCCTCGAATCCCGGGATAAATGTGTTGGAACCAAGTGTCAGAGGATACTCTGTAGCCTGTCCGCCATCGAAAGGTACTCCGTCTACAGATCCTTCGAAGTCGATTGTTACAATATCATTTAACTGAGCTGCGCGGTCTTCTACGCTGATTGTTCTGGAGTTTTTCTCCTGCTCTTTCTTGAGTTCAGCTTCTACGTCTTCGTCTGTTACTGTGATTTCAGTTTTCGGTACTTCTACACCTTTGTAATCACCTAATGTAACTTCCGGTTTAACAGCAACTTCTGCTGTGAAGATGAATGCTTTTCCAGGCTCAGCCTGTGTGATGTCGATTGTCGGCTGGGAAACGATCTCAAGTTCGCATTCAGCTAATGCTTTGCTGTAGTGTTCCGGAATCAGAGCGTTAACAGCATCTTCAAGGAATACTCCTTTGCCATACATCTGCTCGATCATTTTTCTTGGAGCTTTTCCTTTACGGAATCCAGGGATGGAAATTCTTCCTTTTGCTTTCTGGTATGCATTCTGCATTGCTTTTTCTAAATCTTCAGCGGCAACTTCGATAGTAAGTTTCGCCATGTTTTTTTCCATTTTTTCCACCTGTAAACTCATGTTACATGTTCCTCCTTAATTTTCAGGTTATGATTGCGACTGGTTTTTCAGCTGCGTTATATCATTCACAGTTTTTACCTATTTCTATATATTTAAGTCTAAGCTCCGCTCCCACTGTTGCAGAAGCGGGAGACCTCTCTATAACTCAATTATATATTTACAGTCATTGTAGCAGTATAGCACAAAAAATCCAAAAGTGCTAGTGTTTTTTCGCATAAAAATAAGGGTTTGAGGACGATTTAGCGGGTATATACTACTGATTCTGCGATTTCTTTTGCTTTTTCGTCATTTTCAAGCTGTGAAATCAGGGAAAGTGCGAAGTCTACAGCTGTTCCCAGACCACGGCTGGTGGTTATATTTCCATCTACTACCACATTGTCTTCGCTGGTCTTGGCACCGTCTCCTGCAATAATTTCCATGAAGGACGGATAAGAGGTGGCTTTGCGGTTTTTGAGGAATCCAAGACCTGAAAATACACTTGGTGCAGCACAGATAGCGGCGATTTTTTTGCCTTTGCTGTTGAAATCTGTCAGAAGGTCTGTAAGTGGTTTGTATCCTGCCAGATATTTAGTTCCCGGCATTCCTCCCGGGAGGACAAGCATGTCGGCATCTGCGAAGTCTGTTTCTGCGAATGTTGTATCAGTGAGCATGGTGATACCGTGAGATGTCTGGATCTGTTTGGTTTCTTTGATGGATACAGTTTTGATATCGATTTCTGCGCGGCGGAGAATGTCTACTACTGTGAGGCCTTCGATGTCTTCGAAGCCGTCGGCGAGGAAAATGTATACTTTTTTGCTCATTTTAGGTCCCTCCTGATTAATTTGTTTTGTAAAAGTTTTATCCTATTTTCTGCAATGGATTATAGCATTTTTTGTTTGGAGTTACAATGTTTGTTTGGAGCTTTCTGCTTTTACCATATCTCTGGTTTCAAGTCTTTCGGCAATGGATTGGGATATGTTTCACCGTTTAGGGTTTTTGTCAGTTCTTCTCTGGCTTTATTTACCAACTCTGGTTTTTGCAGGAAGTCTATGGCTGTGAGAGCCATGATCTTAGCGGCGTAGAGCATTCCTTTTTGAGCGATCGAGGATTTTCCCTGGGCTGCTGCCTGCCAGGAGTGGAGGGCGGTTCCTGCTGCGAATGTTGGGATGTTGAGATGGACGGTTGGTACCAGCCAGCTTACATCGCCCACATCAGTGGAGTATTTGAGATCACTGTACAGATTCTGGTATGCCATTGGCTCAAAGATTGGTTTTTTCATTACTTCAGCAGCTTTGGGGCCGAAGTAGTCCCGGGCAATTGTGGGGAGTTGATTTTTGTCCTGATCTGAGAGGGACTGTTGGAATTTTTGTGCGTAGGCATATTCTTCTTCAGTGTAAGTGATCGGACCCAGTTTTTCCAGATACGCATTCATGTGATCTGCCAGGATTTTGCTGGAGATCAGGTTTGAATATGCCGCTACCTGGCGTATTTCTACAGTAGTTTCAGTCATAAGTGCTGCGCCCCTGGCTATGTTGCATACGCGGTTATAGAGTTCTTTTACCTGGGTGATTTTTGGGGCGCGGATAGCATAAAGTACCTGAGCCCTGGACTGGACTACATTTGGGGCATCTCCGCCTGTATCTGTTATGGCATAGTGGATCCTGGCCTCATCTATCATGTGTTCACGCATGTAGTTTACGCCCACATCCATAAGCTCTACTGCATCCAGCGCAGAACGCCCCAGTTCAGGGCACATGGATGCATGGGCCGGAGTTCCGTGGAATGTAAAAAATACTCTGAAATTTGCCTTGGTACTTCCGTAGCATGCACGCCGCCCCTGCTCCGGGTGCCAGCAAAGAGCCAGGTCACAGTCATTGAAATAGCCATCACGTACAAGAAAGGCCTTGCCGCCTGCATTTTCTTCAGCAGGGCAGCCGTAATAACGGATCGTGCCTTGCAGGTTGTGTTCTTTCACAAAGTCTTTTAATGCAATGACAGAGGCAAGAGTTCCTGTTCCGATAAGCTGATGGCCGCATCCATGACCACAACTACCAGTATTTGCAGGAATTCTTTCTGCTGCATCTGCCTTCTGTGAAAGTCCCGGCAGTGCATCAAATTCTCCAAGGAATGCTATGACTGGTTTTCCTGATCCATATTCTGCAATAAATGCAGTCTTCTCTCCTGCCAGATCTGCTTTGATGGAAAACCCTGCCTGTTTTAATACATGCTGCAGCAATTCAGAAGATCTGTATTCCTGGAATCTGGGCTCTGCAAATTCCCAGATCTTATTGCTGATTTCAGCATAATAGCCTTTCTTACTGTCGATTTTTTCTAAGATTTCTTTTATGTATTCGTCTGTATGATCCATTCTGTTGTCCGCTTTCTTTTTTATATTTCCAGTCACATATCCGCACTTCACTTCACAGCATCAACAGTTATTCAAAAGTCTCTGATTCTCCATTTTCTTTGTATACTCAAGACACAGCATTGTAATATCATCAAACTGGTCATTGCCTCCTACAAAAGCGTCAATATCCGCCTTTACAAGCTTCAGAGTTTCTTCCGGATTACTGCTTAAGCACTGCTGATTCAGAACATGATCCAGTCTGTCCATTCCGTACAGCTGCCTGTCCTTATCCGTTGCCTCTGTCACTCCATCTGTATACTGGAATATTTTGTCTCCGATATTCAGCTGAAGCTTTTGTTCCTTATATACGATGTCCTCTATCCCTGCAAGGACGAAACCAGCACGTATTTTGTAGGCTTCATAGGTGTTGGTTTCCCTGCGGTAAACAAACGGCATTTCATGTCCGGCGTTTACATACCTGAATTCACCGGTCACAAGATCCAGCACCCCCTCAAAGGCTGTAATGAACATTCCGTTTTCATTGGATTCACACAGAATATTATTGACCTCTGTAAAGACTTCTCCCAGGTCTCTGCCCGGCTGTGTATGATCCTTGATCAGGGTTTTGCCGATAACCATGAAAAGGGCTGCCGGAACTCCTTTGCCGGAAACATCAGCCATAACAATCGCCATATGCCTGTCATCAACCATAAAGAAATCATAAAAATCTCCGCCAACTTCCTTTGCGGGTGTCATGGTCGCATAAATATCCATCTCATCCCTGTCAGGAAATGCAGGGAATATACATGGGAGCATGGAAGCCTGGATCTGTGTTGCCACATTCAGCTCTGCTCCGATACGTTCCTTCTCAGCAGTCACCCGGGTAAGGTTATCCATATAGTTAATAATACTTTTCTGCATGGATTGGGTTGCGTGATAAAGTTCTTCTATCTCATCTCTGGTATGAATATCAAGATCTACGATGTTGTTCTCATCATACCCTTCCTCGCCATTGCCAAATTTGTGTGTTGCTTCTGTAAGCAGTTCAATAGGCCTGGATATTCTCTTTTTGATTTTTCTGGATATGTCCATACCGGCAGCCAGGATGATCAGAATGCAAAGGCATACCATCAGTACAGTAAAACGAATGGTATTTCTGACAATCTCTGTCATGTCAATATCTACAAAGGCAACTGCACATTTTTCTCCGTCAGATGAAAGTACCGGCTCTCCGGCAGATGACAGCCATCCAAATTCTGTTCTGCTCACAGTAGGCTCCAAGCGTTCGTTTCCTTTCAGTTTATCAAATCTTTCCGAAAGCTCTTCCTTATAGCCAAGAGTCAGATAACCTGACGAAGGATCAAACAGATACACACTGGAATGATCCTGGATCATCTGAATATACAGATATTCAATATTCATATCTGCCTGTATAGAATGAAGATATTCATTTATCCTCTCATAATTCTGATACATGCCTTTCGCTTTAAGCCAGTCTATGATCGGCTGTTCATCATCAGCTGCTACTGCTTTTTCCTGGATCTGTTCAAATTCTTCCGTATCTATCTCTTTACACAGTTCTTCGATAAAATCTCCATTTACCTGATCTGATACCGTCTTCGCAATTTCAAGCGCTTTATCATTATAGAGTTTTCTATACTGTCTGTTATTCACAAGAGAGCTTCCAAGAAGCATTAAAACCCCAACCACCAGCATGGAACCGATCAGAAATTTAATCAGCTCAACATTCAGTTTTCGTCTTTTTTCCATGTTCTTTGACCTCCTTTTTGTCTCTGTGTGCTGCAAATGTGGTGCTGATCAGGAAAGCTGCTGAAAGCACACTCACAAGGATCAGCACAAAGATAAGGCCTCTGCCTACACCAAGGACCAGCACATAGCCAAACACAAAGGAACCCAGAGACTGTGCACCATTCTCAAACAGGCTGTAAACCCCAAGTCCTCTGTCATATCCAAACCGTTCTACATCCTTCAGATCTGTAAAATAACTGGTAAGTAATGGAATCCCAAAGCTGTCTGCAACTCCAATCAATGCCAGTGCGATCAGAAGAGATGGTATATTCTGAAGCATTGTCACCTCCAGAAAAGCTGCTGCATAAATAAACGCAGCCACCGCAAGCCCCAAATGCTTCCAACCCCTGTTGGAAAAGAATTCCGTAAGAGGAGTTCCCAGGATCAGTACAAAAATTCCGTTTAAAAGATAGGTATATCCAATATAGGTTTCCGAAAGTCCCCATTCAGAACCAACAATAGGAAACATATAATTCAGGAAATATCCACAGATCAGAAGCGGAATCATCATCAGCAGGAAAAAACTAATAATCCTTGGACGAAAGATAAACTGAACAATATTCATATGTGTATCTTCTGTTTCGCAGTTCTCCTCTTCGTTATCTGAAGTATATTTACTCATATACTTATTTGCTACCAGAAACAGCAGCACACTGAGTACTGCAGTGACAGCAAACAACGCTGTATAGGACATCCATTGCAGAAGGAAGCCACCAAACACAACTGCACAGTTTGCACCGCTCAGGGAGGATACACTGTAATAGGCATAGGCTCTGTTCTTCTCCTCATCAGGAAGCTCCACGATCATAAGATTGACAAGTAAAAGCAATACTCCCCAGCCTGCTCCAAGAAGCAGGGCGCTTAAAGTAAGCAGCCATATATTGGGAACCACTCGCAATCCAAGTCCTGCTGTAAGCAGTACAGAGCTTACAAAAACAGATCTCTTTGCCCCAAGCTTATGTATTACCTTTCCGCCAAGCGCTGAGAAAATGGCGCCGGATAACACCTCTGCAGATATAGGAACTGCTGCAAGCATGGCCGGTGATAATCCCTGTACTGACATCTTCTCAGAAATCTTCATTGCATAGATGGGAAGAATCGCACAGGTCAGATTTGTAAAAAAGAAAACAAGAAATACAATAAATCTGAAAATTTCCACAGGAAGTCTGCTATTGTTTTCCTCCTGTTTTCGTCTTTTCAGTTCCTGCCTTCCCTTTATAAAATAAATCACCTCAAAGGTAAGCATGAAAAATACTACCATAATTGCGATCAGGTTGATGATCAGAGACACCTGGATCTCTCTGCTTTTCTCTGTCAGACTGTTCATATCTGTTCCGACTTCTATAATCCCAATAATATCTCCGCTTTTATCCCGGATGGGACTATGGATAAATACAAAGCCTCCAGCGCTTGAATTTGTAGCATAGGTTTTTGTAGCCCCCTGCTCCATAACCTCCTGAAGATCTGTGCCTTCATATTCCCAGTCATAGGGATAAGCCACACAGATATCCTCCAGGGTATAGACCAGGGTAACAGTTCCGTCTTTTACTTTATAAAGTACACAGTACAGATCCTGTGAACTGTCAGAATCCGAGAAGAATACATCCCTTACTACCTGCCGGACCTGTCTGTAATCCTCATTCATAAAATCAGAAGGCTTTTCCAGCCTCTGAAATGCATCTGCAGGAAGTCTGTTTGTTACTGCTGATGCGGCAAATTTCTCTCTTGTATAGGTTTCATCGACCAGCAGACTTTGAAACTGCGGAAACAAGGTGCCAATAAACAGAGCCGCAACTCCCACAATAATCCCTATGACTGCCATGGTAATCTTTGCATAAAAGCTGAATTTTTTTACCAGTATCTTTAACAAAGTCACCGCAAAAAACAAAACAGCAGCGACAATCACTGCACAGGCAGCCCACAGCAGGCAGTTCCATACCTGCAGTTTTCCTGATAGCGGAACGTCCCAGAACTGTTCATAGTCCTCTCCATCCCACAATATAACAGAATAATTGGTAGAGGAAACCAGAGTTCCCGGTGCACTCACATGATATGCAATCTCTCTTTCCTTCAAAGACTCTTCCACAGTAAGTCTGTCTGTACTTCCTGTATTTTCCATATCACAGGGTATCCGTATGATATCCCTGAGACCAATATCAGCTGAATAAAGCACTCCATCCGAGTAACTGATCTCCTGCGGAATACTTCCGTCAACTGTATCACTGTCATAGAGCAGTTCATCCTGTCCGCTGTCTGTATATTTATAAATTTTACCGTCATAAGTCACATAAAACAGACTATCACTGTCTCTATCATAAGCACAACACAAAATCCTGTCCTGCGCATCAGCAACAGAAAAAACTTTCGAGCTTCCCTGTTCTGTGTTACTGACCAGAATGCCCTCCTTTTCCTTTTGCATGTAGATCACACCATGCTCAGTGGGTACCATTCCCACAATGTTGCGCCTTACACTACCCTTCTCTGCTTCTACAGAAGCAACCGTTGATATATATTTTCCCTTTGATGACAGTTTGACGATTCCTTCACTGGCAATCTGAACTCCCTGCTCAATACGGACATCATGAAGATACACATTCCCATCTCCGTCTGCCACAACCCGCTCAGCACTCAGAAAACTTTTATCAGAGGCACATGCCCGCCATAAAAGCCTTCCGTCAGCAGATATTTTCAATATTTTCCTGTTGGAATCATCAATCACATAAGTACATCCATCCCCATCTCCGGATGCATAGGATACTGAAGAAAATGTATAAGGTTTAAAAGGATTGGTAAACATCCATTCCCTGCCTGCATACACTACAAAAACAGAACATACTGTCAAAAGCAGCATAATTATTAAAATCCACTGTTTTTTTCTCTTATGTTCCATGCACCTTAACCTCTTTCTGTTAATGTAAGTTTTGATAGCAGAGTATGGGCAGGCGCCATATGCTCTTTATAATAACGCAGATTTTCAACTCCCATATCTTCTGTGTAATTGATCGTATCTGCAGACTGCAGATATCGTTCAAAGCTTTCCCGCAACAAATACTCATTAATTCCCTTGATCCGGTTAACTGCATTTTTATACTGATATACGCCAAGTCCGTTACGGCAGCTCACAATACAAAGTCCTGCCATTTTTCCCTCTACTCTTACAAGAATTCCATTAATCCTGATTTTATCAAAAACAGGAACCAGATTGTCGATCACCCGGAGCAGGCAGCCACAGTGGCACTCCTCACAAGTTTTCTCCCCACACCATTCCCTTTCCATAAATTCCCGGATCTCCTCCCGATGGAAAGGGGTTATCTCTTCTGTCTCATATGCAAATCTGCGTTTGAAATAATTATAACGGTAACGGTCATCCTGCGTATCCATACCTGCCAGAAACTGCTCAGGCGTAAAGGTATAATCCATATAATCACGGTTATCCTCTATTTCAAACTGAATGCCGCTAGCTTCATAATAAGGAAGCATCCATGGAACCACATCCATAATGATCAGCTGTGCATCAAATCCCGCAAAATCTTCCTTCAGGATCTGCATAGCTTTCTTTATCTTTTCCTCCGTATAGTTTCCTACAAACGGAACAGCTACCGGATACCCTTCTGTATTCAAATATGTAATATTGATTAAAAGCCCTTCTGCTATTTTGAAGTAGGTGGGATAGGAATCTCTCCATCCAATCAAATTCAAAAAGCTGGTGTTGGCTGACCAGTGTTCATTCATACTGTCATAATACGGATCAAACAGGCTCTGATCCTCCACTCTAAGTTCCTGATAACCACGCGCAAGGAAGATTTCCAGCATTTTCTGTGGTATTTTATAATATTTTTTTGTATCTGATTTCATACGGCCTCCTCTGAATATCAGTGCATAATCTCCAACTATGATCGTGAGAAATATTTACAGCTACGCACTTACAAATATTATATCTCCATTTTTCAAATATTCCAACATAATATTAAAGTTGTTGGTTATATTCATTCTTTATAATAAAAATATGGCTTTGCGAAGCTATTCCACAAAGCCATATTTTTATTCTATTCTATCGTCAGGATATCTCGGGTTTTCTGTGACCTTCGCTCACAAAAAACACCTCGCGGGATATTAC
>OLIS01001642.1_pt1 | contig 15889 bp, 9 predicted proteins | sample 1601351 | NCBI WGS metagenome assembly OLIS01 (sample SAMEA2452122, study PRJEB22498) | human gut metagenome | biome: human feces; feature: human gut; material: feces | place: Australia | collected 2012
TCAAAGTACTTTAATATGCTGGTGGAAGATGTATTCCATGTAGAGGATTGAGCTGGATATTATATCCAACTCATCTTCTCAGCTCCGCAAACTTGAATTAGACGAACTTCTTTGGCAATTTGCTTTCTTCAACTGGTACTACTTCAAGGTCAATTGAAGTCAAATATGAACCAGTATCAAAAAAAGACAGCACCAATCAATGGCACTGCCTCTTTTTTCTTACTTCTTTATTATTTCATTTCAGATATTTATTCTTCCTCTGAACCACTCTTTTTCCTTACATAGAACACTGCACCAAATACAATCAGTATAATACATATACCTATAATTATGATTATCGTATTATTCCATGCATATTTTGAAATGCTGTCATCTGTTTTAGGCGCAGGAATGGTTTCATCAGCTTTGTTGTCTGCCTGAGCGTTTCCACTCATAATCTTGGTGTCAACAACAATCGTGTAATCTGATGCATGTGTAAATGCAAGTTCCACATTTCCATCCGAATCAATCTTTCCGGCGTTGATAAATTCCAGTTCTCCGGTCTGTTCATTGTAGTAGAACAGGTTCGCATACATTCCTGCATTCTTTGATTCCATGCTGACGGTCAGCGTGGCTGTAAATCCAAACTCTCCGTCATAAGCAAGCGTCAGGTTCATGGAATACCGTTCTCCGGTCACGTTGTTGATCACATCTACAGGAATGGATTTTCCTGCATCTGCCCCGATAGTCACACCGAAATCAATATCTCCGGCTGCATCAGTAATATCCTTTCCATAAATCTTCCAGGAAAGACCATTTCCCATATCCAAAACAAGTGTTGTATCTTTGCCCTTGATACTGTCAATTACATCTTTCGGTACTACAGTCGTTCCGTTCATGGCAACTGTTACTGTACCCCCTGACTTAGCTTCTTCAAGCTGTGGCTTGATAACATCCCAGCCTTCCTTGCCGCTGTCATCCTTGATGTATGGCTTAATTGAAGTACCGTTGTCCTTACCATTATCTGTATCAGGCTGTGGCTTCTGATTCTGATTACCATTATCTCTGCCAGACTGCGGTTTCTGGTTTTGGCTGCCATTATCCTTGCTGCTGTTATCGGACTTGATCTTAGCGATAGGCTGTGTGTAACTGTGTCCGCACTTGGAGCAGGTGTAGGTCATGATGCCTTCCTCCGTTGTCGTTGCAGCCTTGGTCACTTTTGATACATAGCTGTGTCCTGTTGCCGGAATATTCTCCGTGTAGCTGTCTCCACAAGAACAGGTATACGTCCTTACCCCTGCCTCTGTACAGGTTGCTTCCTTCGTAATGCTTCCCGTATAGTTGTGAGTGTGCTTTTCCTCCGGCAGCTTCGCAATGCTCTCTGTGTAGCTGCTGTTGCATCTGGTGCAGGTGTAGGTTCTGATGCCTTCCTCGGTTGTCGTTGGCTGCTTTGTCACGGTTGCTTTATAATCATGTCCCAATGCTGCCAGCTCTTTTCCGGTACTCAGAAGTTTATCACAGTCCGTACAATAGGTATCTCCTGCGTAGCCGGTCTGTGTGCAGGTTGCTTCCTTTCGGTTCTTCACGGTTGTATGCACATGGTTCGTGGCATCCACTTCACCAAAGGTTTCACTGCAAACACTGCATACTGCTTTTGATACGCAGGTAGCCGGTGTTCCGACCGTGTGCGGTTTTTTCTCGGTTGCTGTGCCGGTGGCAAGTTTTTCACCACAATCCTTACAGTAGGTATCTCCGGTATAGCCCTCTTTTTTACAGGTTGCTTCCCGCTGATTCCGTATTTCAGTATGTGTGTGATCACATTTGCTTCTTGTAATCGTAATGCTTACACTTTCTGTCTCGTAGTTGCCCTTGTCAGCTCCTGTATAAACCGCGGTCGCTGTCACTGCCACACCATCTGCAAGTGCCGTGTCCTTATCAGCCTCCTGCCAGCTCCATCCATCCGGAAGCGTAATATCACCAACCTTCTTTGTGCTTTGTGCCGGAGCCATTGCAGCTTGCGGCATGTTCGGTGCCTGAGCTGCCTTATTTACAGTAAGTGCAAGCTTCGTATCAACTGCATTATAATTATCCTTATCGGATGGTGTAAATGTTACATCATACTCTGTCTTTTGGCTGTCTGCTGCTGTAGGCTTGATACTGCCGTTCTTCCATGCAAATGCTCCTGTGATTTCAGTTCCATCTGCTGTCTGATAAGCTGCTTTTCCTCCGGTCAGGGTACTGTCTGAAAGTTTCTGTCCGTAGGTAAGTGCGCCTGCTGTCGGCTTTTCTGCAATTACCAGTGTTGCTTTAGTTACTTTAACAGTTATTGTTCTGGTTACTGTACTGTAATTGTTTGCGTCATCAGGTGTGAATACTGCCTGATAGCCTTTGTTATTTACAGTCGGAATGATATTCTTTCCTGTAAAGCTCCAGGTTCCGGCAAGTTCATTGCCATCTGCCCCGGTCACACTTCCGCCTGTCATATCAGAATCAGTAAGTGCAGCATCCGGATTGTATTCACGCTCTGCAACGGTTGGTACTTTTACCACTATCGGTGTTGCCTTGGCTACTGTGATGGCTGCTGTTCCGATAAGTTCAAAATAATGCCTGCTGTCTGTCGGCTTGAATATCCAGACTGCCTGTGTGGTTCCGGCTGCCGGTATCTCGTCCGGATTGCTCCATGAAAGAATACCTTCTATCACATCATCTGTACCGGCTTCCACAAAAACGGTATTTCCGAGTGTCAGCTTTGAAATCTTTTCACCATAGATCAGCACGTTGCTTCCATCTACGGATACGCTGTTTCCACCCTTAATCTCTACAATCTTCTTATCTCTAATACTAATCGTCAGCGTGTATCCAGCATTCGCATAATTCTCCATCGAAGCTGTTACCGTGATAATTGCTGTCTTTCTAACCTTGGTCGAGTCTACCTGATTTACTTTATAGGTCAGATTTCCGGCCGTATCGACTGCTACCTCACTTAAAAGCTGCTCTGTATCTGTCGTTGCAACCGCATATGTTGTAGTGCCCCTATCCGTTGGGAGCTTTCCTGCAATATCCACACCGATTGTCTTGCCGTCTGAACCGACTGAATATGCATAACTCTTTTCCTCACCAGCTATGGTCGGTGAAGCTGCTTTTTCAATCGTAAAATTTATCTCAATAGAAACTCTGTTATCTCCTGTGCCTAATGTAAGCTTTGCTTTGTATGTGCCAGCATTTTTCGGTGCTGCTGTACTGTAAGTAGATGGTGTGCCATTTGTTACCGCAGCATAGGTAATGGCATTTTCAGGAATTGTTTCTATACCTGTGTTGCCAGAGTCTATTGCTGTTCCGGCTTTCTTTTCTGTTCCATCATAGACAATTTTTTCATCTGATGTTGCTGCCGGCTGTGTAAGTTTTACGGTGTAGGTTGCACCACACTCGCTACAAGTTGCCTTAATAGCATTACCATTTTCTACAAGCTCATAAGCAAAAGAGTGTTCTTCTGTACCATTACAGATACTGCATTTATGCTTCGTAGAATCTGTGGTATCCGCCTCATATTTGTGTTCTTCATATATTGACGTACTCTGATTGGAATATATCTTTGTTGAACTGCCCGGTTTTCCTTCACAGCCGTCATATTTATCTACCTGATAAACTCTTTTTGTACTATCAAGAACTGGATATGTATCACCATTTCCACCAAGTGCCTGTCCCCATACAGAGCCACTGTAAGTTACGGCATCTTCACCTTCACCTACTGTACAACCTTGTGAGAGAAGATACGCAATTTCACCGCTTGCGAATTGTGCGGCGGTTTTGCCGCCATTTTCATCTTCTGTGTCTGCGAGGTAATAGCAATTTTTGATTGGCCCAAAATTGTATCCACATATACCGCTTATATCAGCACCTGAGCTAGCAGCAGTAACAGTTCCTATGTTATAACAGTTTAAAATTAGTTCAGTACTACAACCACACACACCACCCACAGAAGCTACTATGCCGGTAGCAGTAACAGTTCCTGTGTTATAACAGTTTGCGATTGTGCCACCATTATTATATCCACATATACCGCCTATATCAGCAGATGACTCAATAGCGGTAAGATTCCCTGCATTATAACAGTTTGTGATTGTGCCAGCATTGTTTCCGCACACACCGCCCACATGATCATTCCCTTTGAAATAGGAATCAACGACTCCAACATTTTTTATGTTGCCATCGGATTCTGAACTTCCGAATAATCCAATACATGTTGAATCACCATTAAAGTACAAACCACTTACGGTTTTATTATTTCCGTCAAACGTTCCTGAATACTGTGTTGTACGATTTCCCATCCAATCTGCAATCGGTGTCCAGGTTATAAAATCACTTCCGTTGGAAACGTTGCCCTCTGTATCGTATTGTAAGGAATCAAGAAGATTTTCATTTACTGTGATGTTGGCTGTCAGAACTGCATTGGCTAATGTGTTTTGTTCAACTCCATCAAGAGTACCGTTTACAAGTCCTGCAAACCAGTACAGCTGACCTGCATTGCTGATTTCGTAAACATTCTCTTTCATGCTGTCATCGTCAATGTCATATTTGTCAGTTGTTTCAACAGCTGGCTGATATACGGTTGCATTGCATTTCGGGCAGTTTCCGAAACCGTTGCTGTTGAAAGTTATTTCAACCCCCTCATGCTTACACTCTTCCTCTTCCGTGGATTGCTGTTCAGTCTTTCCAGCACTATCATTTGCCTGCACTGCAATTTCTGAATCATTTTCCTCTGCTCCTGCCTGAAGCACATCTGTCTCATTTTCATTCGCGGATTGTTGTATCTGCATCTCATTTCCTGATACACTTGTTCCAGATTCCTCTGCTCCTGCCTGAATCGGTGCCACACCGAATACCATGCAGACAGATAGCATTACTGCCAGACCTCTTTTTATCCGGCTTATCTTTTTTCTCATAAAATGCCTCCTCTCTTATAGCTGTGGATTAAACTGCTTTTGGCTCACAGCCGTATGGCAGTTCGTGTATCCTATCATCTGCGTCTATCTTATATGTCATTGATAGAAAATTCTCTATCATATATTCAGAAATATTTTACCATACCCCCCCATTTTATTCAATGTTCATGTGGCAATTTGTTCAATTTCGCATAAAATTTCTCATAAAAAATGCCATCTCACCTCTTTTTTTTGATGAAATGACATTTTTCAGTCTATTTATGCAGTTCGTCACAGCATTTATTCCTGCTTTAACAGGTAATTCTTCCATATCTGTGACAACTCATCCTGTTTCTGTGCACAGTGTATCTCATCCAACGGGAATAACATACATCCGCAGTGTCCCGAAAATGTCGGGAAACAGATAATCTTAAGTTCGGTATCTATCTCCGGACTATACGCCATAATCTCAATCCGTTCTCCATACAGCGTTGCCCGTTCATAGGTACACAGCCATTTATCATCCATATTGGAGAAGATATTGCCGAAGCTGTTACCGATGAGTCCACTTAGAGGTACTCTCTCCACCTCTGCCAGCTTCTCGTTACCATAGCGGAATATCCAGTCCTCAGCATGCCTGTCCTCATTGAATATCATCTCGATATCTGTAAAGGCAAACGGCATCTGGTCAAAGCTCTAGTAAAATGCATGATACTCTTCCGGTGTCTTAGGAGTGTTCGGCAGGGCAAAAGTTGCTATAAGCTTTCTCTGCTTCTCCTGCAGCTGTGCAAGGATTTCCTTTCTCCTGCGTGTTGCATAGTTGAGTTCTTCTCCATTGATAAGTGTCAGCGTATCTTCTAATGTATGGATTGCCATGATACACACCAGATAGGTACGATGCACTTTCAGAAAATATTCCCCAACCTGTGCCTCCATTGCCTCTAAGGTGCTTCTGGTCTTATATACGCTTCCGCTTGTCACATGAATGTAACAGTCATTCACCGATGCCTTGATATATAGTATATCTGCAACATTGATTACCACCTGCTTATGATTTGCCTTGATTTCCAGTGTTTTCTTAAACTGCATGATAACTGTTACTCCTTGTGTCTTACGGATTTGCTAATATTTTATCGTATTTTGCAGGTTATGGCAATTGGAAGTTTAGTCAAGTCTTGGAATATATACCGATTTTTTCAACATGCGATATCCGTCAAGGGATAGTGTATTGTTTTCTTTCTCCACTTCAGTCGGTATTACTGCACATCCTGCTTCGTCTCTGGCTTCGTTGAGCATCTCATAAAACATTGGCTCGTCTGTGAAATTAAAGAGTCCTTTTCCTGAACCCGGTGGGAAGTATTTTGTTATAACTGATTCCATTTCATTGTACAGCTTGTCATAATCTTTGGACTCCAAGGTGTCAACACCTGTGGAATCCTCATTATCTTCTCTTACCCTGCGAAGTCGTGTATACTTATATTCCGTATCCATCTGCTCTGTCTGCATCTGTACCTGTGCTGCTGCTTCAGTAATTATGCTGTTTGCAGGTCTTAACTCTTCCATGTATGTTTCTATACAGGCTTTTACTTCTTTTGCATCCTCATCACTGAATTCATTGTTTTCAAGCCCTTCCTGTAAGCGGACAGACAGTTCATCCATACCGTCTAGACATGTATTTGCCGCTGCACTCTCCATGATATAGGAAAGCTGCGTCGCTGTTTCCTTTATCTGTGTATCGCAGTCCTCAAAATCCGGGGAAGTATCTTTCATTTCATCTATGTACACCTCGGACAGTTCTTTTAACATATCCTGATAACTGTCCATTCGTGTTGCACCCAGATTAGCAAGTTCCGATATCGTAAGCAGTTCTTCCGGCTCTTCAATGTATCTGTAGGTAAGAGGCTCATCAATAGCCACATACTCATACTCACCTTTTTTCAAACTGTCTATGATGGATTTAATCTGATCGAGAATACAGTTTTCTAAAAACTCTATCGGCTTTTTTGCAAGCGTATCAAGATTGCAGCTGCATGAAACATTGATATCCTTGCCAAGTACCTTCATATCAATCGCACCCTCAACCATTCGGGTATTGCCATTTACCAGTATATGAAGCATTGCACTGTTAATATAAAACGCATCCAACGCCCCTCTGATAACTGAATTTACTGCATTAAGCAGATTTGTTCCAAGTTTTCCACTAAGTTCAAGAACCTTGTTTGCTATCCCCAGTGCTCCTTCTGCTACCGTCATCGCTGCTTTCAGGGTAAGTATTGCAGTTTCAAATGCTGCTATTTTAATGCCTTCTCTGATTGCCACCCACCAGCGTTTCCATCTGCTGGTATTCCTGATGGTACGCTTGCAGTCCTCTATCTTATTGTGATAAGAGTTGATATCATTCTGCAATGTCCGGACTTTGTTAGAGGCATCGCTTATCTGCCGCTTTGCGTCATTGATTTTCCTATTATATGCTGCAACTGCGTCATCTATTGCTTTTGTCAGATTCACTACTTTCCTGTGAAATCCCATACAGTCAAGTGATATGGAAAATTCAAAGTTCGCAGATGAAAATTTTGCGTATGCCACATCCAGATATATGCTTGCCGATATCATGTTAAAATATGAAATGGTTGTTGCAATGTGTATATGTTTATTGATATAGTACATCAGCGTATCAAACGAAAAGAACGAGCACAGCTCATAATGAGCATCAATATAGAACTCGCAGCTGTTTCGGCTGACACTGACATACACTATCGCCGGATTCTTTATCACCTTATCTGTCGAAAAATCATTTACAAGCAGGGATAATGTACTGTTTGTCGAATTTCCAAGCACCGGATTTTTCATCTGTCTGCTTGACCTTGAGCCTGATATCTTAAGGAATTTCGTATTTATCTCATCAATCTGAGCAAATCCCATGAATCCATTCCCATAGAGTGCGGAGAACATCACCTTTATGCCAAATCCAAATAAATCCATTTTTCCACAAAAGAAGATACCTTTTTCAAAGTTGTATTTCCCTATGCAGATATGGCTGGATGAGTAATATGCCTGTGGAGGAAATGACAGTTCCCCATTCTCGTTAATCCAGTAATGGAACATAGTGAGTTCATTCAGAACATCACAGGCTTTATTATTTGGCATTCTCGTGACGCTGGCAGAATCCGGTGATAACATAAATTCCTTTTTCATGCCCTTTAGTGCTGTATTGATAAGTTCAATAATCTGGTTATCCGTCTTGTTTTTGAAGTCAATTTTGGTATCAGTCTGCGAAGTATTCAGATTGAAGGTACGGACTGCGATTATATCAAGTGCAGATACTTTATCACGAGGCAGACCAATCAGATTCTCTGCAAGTGCTGCAAGTGATACCTCACTCATCGCCATGCTCAGCATATCAAGCATTACTGTTGTTCCCTGATATGACATGCGGAGTGCACCATACCACATAAGACTCCTTATGTTTATCTGAGTCATAATCGCAAAGTTAAGCCCTTTTTCATCGAAGCCAATCTGCAATCCGCTGTTACATATAGTTAGAGGTGTCTTCGGAATAGTATATGTATTAGTCGACATAGAGCATGCAGATATAGAAACACTTGTCATGGACAATTCACATTTCACATAGAACTCCATTCCCGAAAAACAAGACAGCGCTATAGAACCCTCCATAGAAAAACGGACACCTTTACTGCCAAACTGTGCATATAAAATAATGTTCCTGCATTTTAATATGGAGTTTTCCATATCCGGTACTACAAGTGCACAACTGACATTTGAACTTCCTGCCCCCAGATAGACTCCCATCTGATTTATTCCAAATAGCTCCGTCATTGCCTTCGTAAACATGCTTTTGGAGACACTGCTAAAATCAAATCTGCCACATATTACTACGGAATCCTTTATAACATATGGTATCTGCGGAAGATATCCAAAAGACTTGTACAGATTATTGGATGTAATGTTATTGCTCCTGTAAAGAAATGTGAAGTCTTTTATCCCGAAATAATACACAGCTTTTTTCACAATCTGCGCCAGACTGTTGTTTTTCCCTGCTATCATTTCTGCCGGAGCGATATTAAATACTACTAATTTTCCTTCTCCATCATATCCGACGAATTTAAGAGAATCGGAATTGATGACAACTAGTGTCTGCTCATCCGAATAATTCAGTTTCACTTCTGTACTGAAGTCTCCCAACATCTCCACAAAAGGCTCTACCGCATCCTCGCATACGCTTCCAAGTGTTTTTACAAGTGCACACAATCCTTCCCTATCTATAAGAAAATTCGATGACAACAGGAATCCGTCGTTGGCATAACCGCCGCACATGGTGGTTTTGATGCCGCACAATGTTCCCTTTACCTCTAATATGCAATTCATGCCCTGTTCAGCCATAAAACCACCTCCTGCTACACTTATCCTTGTATTACCTGCTATGCAAGCAGATCTTCCGGCTTATAAAGATTCATCTGTGATATAATCTTCGGTCTTTCTGTATTCCAGATTGCAAAACCAATCTTATTGATATCAAAAAGCTTGAAGCTAGCTGGAAGCACTTCCGATGTATCAATTTCAAGATGGAAGGCATACTCTGTCTTGTTATTGTTTTTATCCGTTCCATCTGAAATCATGTAGAAATATGCCATCTTCAAAGATACCTTGATTTTATCAACACTTATTCCAATACTATTCATACAGTTGGTAAGCTCTGTCGTGTTTAGGTTATCTCCTACAAGTACCTTTATGTCATTGAGCATTTCTTCTACTGTAATGCTTCTTGCATCCGCTTCGTCTGTAGGCATCAGAAGGAAATAATTCTGCTCTCCATTCTTGTAATACTCTGCTACCAGCTTAGTGCCAAGAAGCATAAAGTCTGCCTCTAAAAGTGCCTGCATAACAGACTGATCCGTTACCTTTACTTCCGCAAATTCTTTGGTTTCTTCTGCCATAATATGATCCTCCTTTATTATTTTCGTTCAATTAATCCGATTTTTCTAAGATCCTCCAAATTTGGATAATCATCTGGGAATTTTACAGTATCAGAATAGTATTCCCTGCATTCATCGACTGTCAGCATTTCATTATGTAAATTCTTTTCCCCCTTATTCGAAGCTATCGCAATCTTACTGTAATGATCTAGTAAATCTCTATAATATGGACGATAGTTATACCAGCGCCCTGATGACTTTGGATTTAAATATATCTGTGTGATTTCGTCATTACTTAAGTAACCATAAATTCGCTTTACTGTATCTCTTACGAACTCGAATCTGGCAGCTTCTGAAATGATAAAAGCAATGTTTGTGATTGTAATACAGCTATTCTTTTTTCTAAAATACATATCATCAATCTTCTGTGCAGGATTCGAAATATCATTTTCAATCTGAGCAATACCATCACCTATTGTCTGAACAGTTAACGCAAGTTTTCTTTCTCTTTCATCCACATTATTGAATTGTAAAAGATAGTATTCTCTATATTCCACATTTGGAAATTCAATATACTTTCCTTTAGCCAATTCTAATCCGACTACATATAAATCCTCTTTTCTTACTACTACACTTATCTCTGCCTTATATTTATTACTTGTAAGTCCACCATTATCACATGCTACAATAAGATCAACAATAAAATACTCATTACCTTTCCTATTGCTATTAGCCTTCTTTACTTTTTCAAGCATTTTATTCCATGCTTTACTAAGTTCAAGACCTGCTCCAGTTAGATCCAATTTAATTCTTTCTTCATCGACTCTGTCTAGTAAAATACTCATATACAATACCTCAAATTCTCTTAAGATTCTGCCTACCGTTACATTAGAAATTAATTTCTGTAAACATAATACAATATTGTGTGAACCAGACTTTCCCTATAATTCTGCGATTTTACGGTATTTTCCGCTTGTTAAAAATTCTGTGTATGGTTTTGCGTTGACTGATTTACTTTTTATCAATATTTCTTGATTTTTAGGACAAATCTTTTTGATTTTTTCTATTGACAGATTCCACACAATATTGTATTGTGTGAACCTTTTCCAGCAGATTATGACTATTGCTGTAATAATTTGACTGTTTTTAATTGTTTTTTCTGTATATATTTCTTGTGATAGATGTGATTTTTAAATTTATACTGAAAGATTTTTCAAAGATGTGCTCTTTGCTCGATATAGCTAGCAGCGTAATGCAGATTTGCCATTAGAATAATTCCAAATTGCTATGTATAGCTAACAGGAATGGGGTGTTATTTTGAAAATCCGCCAAGATAAGGACAAATACAATATAGGTGCAAACATCCGTAAAATACGCAATTCCCATAAATTAACCCAGGAAGAAACTGTAGCAAAAATGCAGCTTCTGGGCGTTGAGATTTCAAGAGGTTCCTATGCACAACTTGAATGCGGTCTTTACAATATCAAGGTATCTGAACTTCTTGCCCTTGCACAGATTTTCAATGTTTCAATTAATGAGTTTTTTGATGGTATGGAATTATGATGCCCTGCTCTTTTTTTGCAGTTCTCTGACATGCCGGTTGTGTAACGCATACATGCTGCCTATCTGATTTCTGGTGTCATCCAATGTCTGCTGCAGATAGATTCTGGTTGTCTCTACTCTTGAATGACCGAGGATATCTGCCAGTGTGCATACATTGTGATATTCTTTTATGTATGAGAAAGCGAAGAAGTGCCGGAATGCATGTGGATATATTTTATCTGAATCAACGCCTGCTTCCTCTGCTATCTTCTTTAGCTTTTTCCAGACTGCTTCTCTTGTAATCGGAGTACCACGACTGCCAAGAAAGATTGCACCTATCGTGATATTATTCTCTCTTGCATAGCTTAGAAGTTCTTTTTTCAAATGCGTTGGAATTGGTACGGTTCTGGTCTTATTTTTGTTTCGTATCTCGATATTTCCATTATTTTTTGATAACGCTTCCACAGTAAACATGGAAAGTTCCTGTATCCGAATACCAGTTGTACCGAGGGTACTCATAATCAGATAATATTTCGTTTCCTTATGGGTATGTGCATAAGATAACAGCTGCTCATATTCTGCTTCCGTCATCCTTGCATCCACATAGTTTCTCTTCTGGATTTTCAGTAGTTTCACCCGACAATTCGACTTTTGTACATATTCTAAATAACAATTGATGGAAACAAGCATCAGGTTAATCGTGGAATACGCAGAGCCTTCACGCTCCAATAGCTCCCTGTACTGCATAACCAGCTCCTTTGTTATCTCATTTCCATCCACATATTTCAAAAATTTTTTGACATATCTGGTATAGCTTTCAATCGTTGATTTCGATTTTTCTTTATCTGTCAGATATCCCATAAATGCTGATAGGTGCTCATTCATTTTTATCTACTCCCCTCGCACAATTATATTATTACGCAATTACGTGTGTCATTTATTATAAAATGCCACATGTACCCCCTGTATGCTGAACTGCCTGCTCAGGTAATTCCACTGAGCTGCCGTTACCCGGTAATGCTCTCCATGAATATCCGGAATCATGTTATCCCACGTTTCTTTGGGCGAGTTCTCTCCGGCAATAAAAACATATACAATATCTTTACCTTCAAGATCTTTCTTCATCGGTTTCATCTGTTTCATAGCCATTTTGCAAGGACCGCACCAAGTCGCCCAAAAATCGACCAAAACCACCTTACCCTTAAATTTAGAAATGATGGAATAAAATAAATCTTCATCTTTTACTTCTCCGGATTCATTAACGGTATAACCCTTCTTTTTCTTATTAGCTTCAATCGTTTCCAAAAGACGGTTGTTCATCTTTGTCAGTCTGCCGAGATAATAAGGGTCACTCATCTTCCGTATCTCCTCAAAATCATGTACAGTCAATGGAGTGAAGTCACTGATTTTCTGAGCATATTTCATCATTTTCTGCAAGTCGAAAAAAAGTCCTTGGTCTGTGCCCAAATATCCGGCTATAATCTTTTTCAAAATATAGTCTTGCTGCATAGAACTGAATTCTTTAAACAATTCATCGTATTTTATTCGCAATTCGCCCATTTTTTCCTGATAGACAGATGTTTTTCCGGTATCTGTATCAGCCTTGAACTCACGTATTATCTTAGCATCTTCAGCAGAAACTTTATCGGAAGAGAGAATAAACGCAAATATATCACTCAACTCATCATCCATCTTCACCCTCAGATAGCCCATTCCCCTTACCAAATCAGCATAACCATTGGCATAAAGCATGACAGGCGAGTTCAGTATATTCAACTGCCGGATATAGTCATAGAAATCATCACTCAATTCCGGTTGTTTAAACTTTTGATAAGCTTCACGAGCCGGTAATCCACTGCACTGCACATAAGCATAGGCTAAATTAGAACTTACACGGGTCAATGTCAAAGTACAAAGCAAATCATTCTGAGCCAATAAAAGCTCCCGGTATGCCTGACTTCTTTTCTTATCGGAACAGATAGCGGATTTGGTTTCTTCATATTTTTTCAACCAATAAGCTTTATACTGACCGGCAGTCATATTATATAAATCATTCATATTCCAATGAACCATTCCCCATACATCCATCAAATGTTCATCATCGGTTATCATTTCATCATTCAAAGCCGCCATGGTACCTGAAAAATAGACTTTCTTTCCACCAGCACGCTTGCCTTTCAACAATTTGCTTTCAGAACGACTCAACTCACGCAAGTTGACAGCCATATCCAATTCACCACCGGGAACCAAAAAGACGTCAAAATAAATATCACGTCCCACAGAAAAACTGACCGTAGTCGGAGCACAAAGTTCAATCTCTGTCCGAAATGTTCCGTCTTCATTCACCTTTATTTCAGTATCCTCAAATTTTGCCGTCAACAAATCACAAATCCTACAAGAAAACGGAAGTGCATAGTGCTTCTCATAGTCTAACAAACGACCGGTTATCACTGATTTGCCATCTTTCAATTCAGCCTTAGGCAACGGTTCAGCGTAATTCAATTTCTGTTTCTTCACATCATCCGATAAATCCAATTCCGGTAATTTACCATCCAAATGGATTCCCCATACCTTGAAACAGTCCTCACAATCGCTCTCAATGAAATCAATCACTTTCACTGTAGGGGGCAATAACGGAAAAATAAGACTAAAAGAAGCTTCACCGCTATCGGGCATCCAAAATTTTTCGCCCAAGGTAATTCCATTACCGGAACGAATCGGATACTTCTCTCCATTATCAGCCAACAAATAACTTTCATTACTTATCTGAATCCAATTATGAGGACGGAAAAAGGCTTTTACATCCAATACGGTTGCCGTATCCGAAACCACCACTCTGTCTATCTCGATAGTAGAAGAGCTACGAGCGATGAAAGGCGGCTGTTTAACCACCCTGTCTTTTGCCTGCAAAAGGCAGCAACTCACCATAGCAAGCAGTAAAATACCAAAGTTTTTCATTGTATCTTTTTTTTAACATACTTACTTATTTCCCAAGTTCCTATCCAAAAGATTCTTTACTTCTTCGTATGCCTTTGTATATCCACGGGCCAAAGTAATACCATCCGGAGAGATTAACATAAGAATGGGAACTCCTGAAAAATAAAGGTCTTTCACTATAAAGCCGTTGCCCTCATCCTCTGTGTAAACTGTAGTCCACGGATGGCTTAGCAATCCCTGTACCCGTTCATCTTTCTTAAACTCTTCAGAACTTCCCTGCAACGATTTCAACAAATCATCACGGGTAAATCCCAATACCTCCAAACCTTTTTCATGATATTTTTGATAGAGATCCGTTATTTTAGGATTTACCCAAAAAGTACCAGGACATAATCCCCAATGATAAATCAACACATATTTGCCTTTATAATCAGACAAAGACACCTTCCGGCCGTCTTTATCTGTCACTGTAAACTCCGCTGGCGCAAAGCCTACTTCAATATTCTTCAATACAAGCAATTGCTTGTCAAGTATTTGTCCAAAATATGAATTTTGAACCTCTGGAGTAAATTGTGCCAAACGCTCTTTTACATCCTTATAAGTAGCATCAAAAACAAAAGCGGATGCATACATAAAAGCGGCATATTCCATATCGTTCACTTTCAATGCCAGACTATCACGAACAGTCTTCAGCATTAGCGGACGATGATATTCATTATACATTTGCCCGTATTTTGCCACACTATCATTTTGCTTTGTATCCTGATATTTCAGTATCTGACTGAAGATATCAATCATTTCAGTATTGGAAGACGCAGTCAGGCTATCATACCTAGCCACCAACGAATTGTCATAAAAACCACCCGAATGACGAACCGCACCCAAGTAATCCAAAGACCCTTTCAGTTTTATATCATCACCTACGCGAGCTATAATCTCAGCTCCGCGAATACAACTCCGTAACGGTTCACCCACTTTAGGCTGATGCGTCAATAAATAAAAAGTAGTATGTTCCATAGGAATAAAAGCCGAGAAAATCCCCTCCTTTTCCACCAATATGGTATCTGTCCCGTCTTCTTTCCAATCGGGTAATAAAAAAGTTTTAAGAAAAAGAGTATCTCCAACCTGAAGCCCTTCCAAATGACCGGATAGTTTAAAGCCATCGGTCTGCATAGTTTGCCGGCATGACACTAGAGCCACTGCAAAGAGTGCCAAAGCTAAAATTTTCTTCATATATTCTTACTTTTATATAAATGACTTCCGTTATTTTGCATGACGAAGTGCCAACGTATCTTTTTTCTCTACAGGAAATGACTTTGTCGGAATATCACCTCTAAAGAAACCTTCCTCCTTTATTTTTTTGATACGTTTCCATGCCTGCTGGTAAAGTGTTATGCGGTCTTCCACCGGGTTCCCGTCTTCGTCCAAGGCATAACGCTGATCTTCGGGAACTGTAGCCATGTATTTCCTATAATAGCGAATGGCATTCTTCTCATCTTCTTTCCAATCATAGAGACAGGCTATTTTATAAAGAATGGAGTTTTTCTTTGTATAAATATATAACTTCTCCAAGGC
>OLIS01001654.1_pt1 | contig 15808 bp, 14 predicted proteins | sample 1601351 | NCBI WGS metagenome assembly OLIS01 (sample SAMEA2452122, study PRJEB22498) | human gut metagenome | biome: human feces; feature: human gut; material: feces | place: Australia | collected 2012
AGCACCTCCTTGCCAAGGAGGGGGTCGCGGGTTCGATCCCCGTCTCGCGCTCTTAATAACAGGGTATCCTAAAGGATACCCTTATTTTATATATAGTAAATTTAAAATAACAAAAAAGGAATTATTTATTTATGAAAGAAAGAGAACAATTTGGTTCGAGATTAGGATTCATTCTTGTGTCAGCAGGATGTGCGATTGGTCTTGGAAATGTATGGAAATTTCCATATATATGTGGTATGTATGGAGGAGCAGCATTCATATTAATGTATGTTATATTTCTTGCACTGCTTGGACTGCCGATTCTTATATGTGAATTTTCTGTTGGAAGAGCCAGTAGAAAAGGTATAGGAAAAGCTTTTGACGTTCTTGAAAAAAAAGGAACACACTGGCATCATCTTAAATGGATGGGTATAATCGGTTCATATATACTTATGATGTTTTATACTATGGTAGGCGGATGGATGTTATATTATGCATACCTCGAATTGTCTGGTAAATTAGCCGGTCTGGATGTCTCGGCGATTAAAGATACATTTAACAATATGCTTGGTAATCCAGGTTTAATGACGTTTTTTGCAGTACTAGCTATTTTAATTGCTTTTGGTATATGTGCTCTTGGATTACAAAACGGAGTAGAAAGAATAACCAAAGTTGTTATGTCACTTCTGCTGTGCCTGATTGTTATATTAGCAATTCATTCTTTCGCTTTACCAAATGCATCGGAAGGAATTAAGTTTTACCTTGTACCAAATATAGAGCTTGTTAAAAAATCTGGTATTGGTGAAGCTGTATTTGCAGCCATGACCCACGCATTTTTCACTTTAAGTATCGGAATGGGAGCAATGGAGATATTTGGAAGCTACCTTGATAAAAAACGTTCTTTAACAGGCGAAGCCATAAGTATTGTTTTACTTGACACATTTGTAGCACTTATGGCCGGATTCATAATTATACCTGCATGTTTCTCATTTGGTGTAAATCCAGACAGTGGTCCATCATTGCTGTTTATCACCCTGCCAAATGTATTTAATAACATGGCTGGCGGCAGAATCTGGGGATTTTTATTTTTTGTATTTATGTCATTTGCTGCATTATCAACAATTATAGCCGTATTTGAAGAAATAATAGCCGTATGGATGGATATTACTGACTGCAAACGCCAAAGGGCTGTTATAATAAACATTTTTGCTATTATTATACTTTCATTACCTGCAATACTTGGATATAACATATTATCAGGAATTCAGCCTATTGGTGCGGGTTCAACAATAATGGATCTTGAAGATTTTCTTGTATCTTACAACCTTCTTCCATTGGGAAGTCTTGTTATGGTATTATTCTGTACAAAAAAGAATGGATGGGGATTTGATAACTTTATAAAAGAAGTTGATACCGGAGAAGGAATAAAGCTGCCTTTATGGATCAGGAAATATATGACTTATATATTGCCAGCTGTAATAACAGTTATATATCTTAAAGGTTATTATGATATGTTTGCGGCGCAGCCTCTTAATATTCTGATTGGGTGGATGTGCCTTGCTGTTTTATTTGTTACTGCTATATACCTTATAGCCTTTTTAACAGGCAGAAAAAAATCAGTATAAATATTTTTTTAATGGAAAGACATTATTTAACATGTACTAAAATGGTTTATAAGATGATTAAAAAGTACATAAATTTAATATCTTTCCATTTTGCTATCAATTACACTTTAAAATCCATATATATATTTTTTATATTATATGATAATACCATTGGCAAAGGTCTTTATATATTCAAAATATTAAATTTACAAGGATTCATTAATGTGATAAAATATTTTATCAAATAAGCAAGCTACGATATCAGTTATATAACTAAGAAAAGGAAACGTAATCATGAAACTATTAGAAGACAGAATAAGAAAAGATGGAATTATAAGAGAAGGTAATGTTCTTAAGGTTGACAGTTTTATTAATCATCAGATGGACATCGGACTTTTTGAGGAAATGGCAAAGGAGTGGAAACGCCTTTTTGCAGACAAAAAAATAAATAAAATTCTTACAATAGAAGCAAGTGGAATTGGTATTGCAGCCATAGTCGCAAGAGAATTCGATGTTCCTGTTGTTTTTGCAAAAAAATCAAAAAGTATCAATCTTGATGATAATAATTTTAGTACTAAAATACAATCATTTACACATGGCAAAGTATATGATGTGATTGTATCTAAAAAATTCTTATCACCAGAAGATCATATTCTTGTAATAGATGATTTCCTTGCTAACGGTTGTGCACTTCTTGGTCTTACAGAGCTTGTTGAAAGCGCTGGTGCAACTGTAGAGGGAATAGGTATAGCAATAGAAAAAGGATTCCAGCAGGGTGGTAAGATAATACGTGAAAAAGGGTACCAGCTTGAATCACTTGCAATAGTTGAAAGCATGGACGCTGCTAACAAAACTATAACTTTCAGGGAACAATAAATAATTGTATCTGGATTTTATATTTTATAAACTGCAATAGAACGGAGAAATTAAATGAATACAATAACTGAATATGTACCAGAGCTATATGCAACTTTCTGGGCTCTGATACCACCTTTAGTTGCCATAATACTTGCACTTATAACAAAAGAAGTATATAGTTCACTTTTTATTGGTATTATTATTGGTGGTTTATTATATGGTGGTTTATTTACTGCACATTTCAGCCTTGAAACATCTATACTTCATGTATTTGACGATGGCTTACTTGGTGTTTTATCAAATCCATCAAATATAGGTATACTAATTTTCCTCATTATACTTGGAATTATGGTAAGTATGATGAATAAAGCAGGTGGTTCAAAGGCATTTGGAGAATGGGCCTCTAAGAGAATAAAAACCAGAATAGGTGCAGAGCTTACTTCCATATTCCTTGGAATGCTTATATTTATAGATGATTATTTTAATTGTCTTACAGTAGGAAGTGTTATGCGTCCGGTAACTGATGGACATAATGTGTCAAGGGCAAAGCTGGCATACATAATAGATTCAACAGCCGCACCTATATGCATAATTGCGCCTATATCTTCATGGGCAGCCGCAGTAACAGGCTTTGTCGAAAATGAAGACGGCTTTGCTATTTTTATGCAGTGTATACCTTATAATTATTACGCACTTCTTACAATAGTTGCCCTGCTTTGCTTTGTTATATTAAAAGTTGATTTCGGACCTATGAAAACACATGAAGATAACGCTGCAAAGGGAGATTTATTTACAACTGCAGACAGACCTTATGCTAATGTATCCAATGAAGAAGTAATAAGAGGAAACGGAAAGGTTATTGATCTTGTATTTCCTATAATAAGCCTGATTATATGCTGTGTTATTGGAATGATATACACAGGTGGATTCTTTGATGGAACTCCATTTGTTACTGCATTTTCTAACTGTGATGCGTCCTTTGGCCTTATGATGGGAAGCTTTTTTGCCATGATGCTTACAATATTATTCTATGTAGTAAGAAAAATACTTACCTTCAATGATTGTTTCTCATGTATTCCTGAAGGTTTTAAAGCTATGGTTCCTGCTATTCTCATATTAACATTTGCATGGACACTTAAAGCAACAACTGACAGCCTTGGTGTTAAAGAATATGTTGCAGGACTTGTTGGAGGATTGTCTGTAGGATTCCTTAATTTTCTTCCTGCCATTATATTTATTGTAGCTATATTCCTTGCATTTGCAACAGGTACAAGCTGGGGAACATTCGGCATACTTATTCCTATTGTTGTTGGAACATTTGCAGGTACAGATAAGACTATGATGATCATATCAATATCAGCATGTATGGCTGGAGCAGTATGTGGTGACCACTGTTCACCTATATCAGATACAACTATTATGGCATCTGCCGGAGCACAGTGCAATCATATGAATCATGTATCTACACAGCTTCCTTATGTTATTGTTGTAGCTGCTGTTTCACTTATAACATACATTATAGCCGGATTTTTACGTAATGCTATAATATCTCTTATAATAGGTATTATACTTATGGTCGGCTGCATATTGCTTATTAAATATATAACAGATTGTAAAAGTAAGGAAGCAGGAGGAAAACAATGATTTCGCCTGAAAAAGTAATAATTATAATTGCATTATTATTTATTATATGTGTTATGCCTTTTCCAATAGGACTTTTAATGTTTAAATTCAAATCAGAAAAATTAAAGGCAGAGGTCAGAAAAAAATCTGAACAAGCCAGTATGGATAATAAAGATAACAAAGAAAACAACAATTACAACATTAATAAAGATAATAAAATAAATAACAATGATAATGAAACTAATGTAACTGATAATGTAACTGATGTAACTGATAATAATTAGGAGTTGTGGGCTTTTGACCCTGGTATAACAAATTATTATTAATTTATCATTTGCGTTTTATCCTATTTTCCTGTAGAATTATAGGGAAATAAAATATTACATATGATAGATATCATATCAGAAAGGACTATATGAAAGACTATTCAATTAATACAAAATGTGTTCAGGCCGGATATACTCCAATGAACGGTGAACCACGCCAGATTCCTATCATCCAGTCAACTACCTTTAAGTATGACACAAGCGAGGATATGGGAAAGCTTTTTGATCTTGAAGCTTCTGGATATTTCTATACAAGATTGCAGAACCCAACAAATGATCACGTTGCTGCTAAAATATCTGCACTTGAAGGTGGAACAGCTGCAATGCTTACATCATCAGGACAGGCTGCTAACTTCTTTGCTTTATTTAACATATGTGAATGTGGAAGTCATATTGTTGCTTCATCGTCAATATATGGCGGTACTTTCAACCTTATATCAGTTACACTTAAGAAAATGGGAATAGATGTTACTTTTGTATCTCCTGATGCATCAGAGGATGAACTTAATGCTGCATTCAAAGATAATACACGTGCTATGTTTGGTGAAACTATTGCAAATCCTGCTCTTACAGTTCTTGATATTGAAACATTTGCTAAAGTGGCACATGCACACAATGTTCCACTTATAGTAGATAATACATTTCCTACTCCAGTAAACTGCAGACCTATAGAATGGGGTGCAGATATCGTAACACATTCTACAACTAAATATATGGATGGTCATGGAGCAGCAGTTGGTGGTGCTATCGTTGACTCTGGTAATTTTGACTGGATGGCACATAAAGATATGTATCCAGGTCTATGTACACCTGATGAGAGTTATCATGGCATAACATATGCAGAAAAATTTGGCAAAGAAGGTGCATTTATAACAAAATGCACTTCCCAGCTTATGAGGGATTTAGGCTGTATACAATCACCTCAGAATGCTTTTATACTTAATCTTGGACTTGAATCGCTTCATGTAAGAATGCCAAGACACGTACAAAACGGACAGGCAGTTGCTGAATTTCTTGAAAACCATCCAGCTGTTAAATACGTCAACTATCCAGGTCTTAAAAGCAATAAGTATTATGATCTTGCTAAAAAATATATGCCAGACGGCGGATGTGGAGTAGTATCTTTTGAAATAAATGGTGGAAGAGAAGCAGCAGAGAATTTCTTAAAGAATTTAAAGCTTGCTGCTATTGAAACACATGTTGCAGATGCGAGAACATGCTGTCTTAACCCAGCTACATCAACACATAGACAGATGAATGACGAACAGTTAAAGGAAGCAGGAGTACCTGCTGGTTTAATAAGAATATCATGCGGACTAGAAGATAAAAAGGATCTGATTGCAGATATTGCACAGGCACTTGAAGCAGTTAAATAATCTCTAAAATAATAAGCACATATTATAATTAAGCAGTTACTTTTAATTTTCACTTAATTATAATATGTGTTTTTTGTTTTGTTCTCTAATATATTGGTTTTATTTTATATTTTATAATAATTTAATTTTTTATATTTTATATTAAGTTTATATATATATTGTACTCATATTTCTGTGGTGGTATAATAATATGACAAATTTTGGTTATTGGAGAGAATTCTAATGAATACAATCTTACGTATATTTAAACATGATGTTAAAGGCATATGCAGAAATATGTTTGCACTTATTATAGCACTGGGATTATGCATTATACCTTCTTTATATGCATGGTTTAACATCTATTCAAACTGGGATCCATATGCTAACACCTCATCTATAAAAATTGCTGTATATTCTGAAGATGAAGGTTTTACTCCTGAGGGAAAAGAAAAACAGAATATGGGTGAAAGTATCATAGAAAATCTTAGGGAAAACGATAAACTAGGATGGACCTTTACGAAGGATAAAGAAAGCACTATAGATGGTGTAAAAAGCGGAAAATATTATGCTGCCATTATTATTGGAAACAATTTTTCCCGTTCTATGATTAATTTTCTTAATGACAACATGGAAACACCATCTGTGACATACTATGAAAATGCTAAAAAGAATGCAATTGCAAGTAAAATAACTCAATCTGGAAAATCAACTTTACAGGAAACTATTAATGAAACATTTATTGAAACAGTTGTGGTTACTATACTTAATTCAACAGATGCTGATTCACTTACGAAGAATAATGTTTTATCTGATATATCTGATAAATTAAAAAATATCAGTGAAAATATATCTGAATATGATAGTGCTATAAAACAATTCAATGAAAGTAATATCGGACTGTCTGACACTTTAAAGAAAACGGATAGTCTTGTACACGATATCCAGGGTGATATGTCAGAAGAAAGACTTAATGCTTCAAAGGCTTCAGCTGATAATGTTATTGACCAGTATATTTCCAACATAAATGTATCACTTAACCGGCTTATAGATATTAATTCATCACTTGAACAGGGTATATCTGATTTAAGGGCAAAAATAGAAATATTTAAAAATAACGGCTCTGCAGTAAATAAAGACGATATAGTAAAAGCACTTAATGATCTTATAAACCAGATGAATAATGCCTCTAATGCCAGTGAGCAGTTAGCAGCAACTTTAAAGCCTGTATTAGAACATTTCAAGGAAGAAGATCTTAATAATGGCGGTTATAACCAGGCTTTATATGATAGTCTTATAAGCTCACTTAATCTTATGCCGGAGCTTATAAAGGGCGCCACACAGACTCTTGAAACATTTACAAACTGGTATATGCAGTCTGACACTAAACCGCAGGATTTACTTATATATCTTGATAATGTACTTGCCCAATGCCAGACAAGCATAAGCTCACTCAATAATATATTAAAAACAAGCGTAAGCGGTTCTGTTAATCAGGCTGGAAACCTTTTTAAAACATCTATTAGCTCTATATATAATTCACTTATTAGTGCATCTGATAATCTGACATCAGTAAGCACTATTATTAATGGAGCTGATAGTACACTTACAAATGTCAATATAACTCTTGACACAATGTCAAACCTTATAAACAACATGAAAAACACTCTTGATAAAGCAGATAAAGAACTTGATGAATTAAAAGCAGATGGTAAATATGAGATTATGCAGAAACTGCTTGATAAAGATTCTTCTGAATATGGTGAATTTTTTTCATCACCAGTAAAAGTTACAACACAGAATGTATATGAAGCAGTCAACTATGGTACAGCTGTAGCACCTTTCTATACAACTCTGGCTCTATGGGTTGGAGGACTTTTACTTACAGCTCTTATTAAAACATCTCCTGACGAGCTTGACGAATTTAAGAATGCTACACTTACGCAGAAATATTTCGGCAGATACCTCATATTCTGGCTTATGGGACAGATTCAGGCTATAATTACCGTTCTTGGTGATTTATATCTTCTTAAGATATATTGTGTACATCCAGGTATATTTATGCTTACTGCTTCAATAGTCAGCTTCGCATTTACATTGCTTATATATACACTTACTCTATCCTTTGGTGATGTTGGTAAGGCTTTAGCTGTTGTGCTTGTAGTTATACAGATAGCAGGTTCAAGTGGTACATATCCTATTGAATTATTACCATCGTTCTTTAGAAATGTATATATATATTTCCCATTCCCTTATGCTATTAATGCAATAAGAGAATGTATCAGTGGTTTCTATCGATATGATTACTTCATTCTCATGGGACAGCTTATGATTTTTGTAATCGGTACTTTATTCTTAGGATTACTTATAAGAAAACCTTTTATGAAGCTAAACCACTATATGCACCATCGTATGCATGATACAAAGATGATGTAAATAACCAAATACAAGTTGACAGATTGGAGGCAGCATGTTAAAAGCTGATAAACAGACTGTTCTTAACAGTTCAATTGAGATGATCCGCTTATATTATGAAAAAGAACATAAGCGTAATAAAGACAGAATAAAATATGGAATAATCGCTATGCTTATCATCCCTATTATATTTCTTATTTTGTTATTTGTTGTAAATAGTTCAAAAGTAATATTTCTAGTAATGTGGATTGCTTCGTTATTCATAATAAGTGGATACCTGATTGCAATAGAATATAAAGATTACAATATGACCGAAAACCTGAAAGGTATTATTGATAATTCTGATAACGATGCACTTATTGATACAACAAAAGTAATCAAAGATATTGCCATGAACTATGTAAGTCCTGTTGAATATGTTAAAAAAAATATAACAGAGGATACATCTGATAATTTTGATAGTGATATAAATGAAAAAAACACTATAACTGATTACGCAGATAAAAATGTACATGATAATATAAATAAAAATATAGTTAATAATACACAAGATAATACAACTAATAATATGCCTAAAAATATAACTAATAATATATCAGATAATGTATCATCTGACTGCCAGAATATAGTTATAGATAACAAACCTGGCAACAACAAAGTAACAATAAGCGTTGATAATAAGACAAATGCTGTCTGTATAACAATTAACCCTGATAATTCCAGTAAGGAGGCTGTCCGATAATGAAAAATATAATAAAAGTCTTCTTAAACGACTGTAAACATATAGGACGTAATGTAGTGGCACTGGTAGTCGTTATGGGACTTGCTGTACTTCCTTCTTTATATGCATGGTTTAATATATTGTCTAACTGGGATCCATATGGTCCTGAATCAACTTCCAATATTAAAGTTGCAGTTGCATATGATGATACCGGAATTAATATATCTGGTATGGATATAAATATAAGCTCAAACATAGTTGAAGCACTAAAAACAAACGATACAATAGGCTGGGTATTTACAGATTCTACTGACGAAGCTATAGAAGGAGTATGGTCTGGTGATTATTATGCAGCACTTATCATGCCAGCGGATTTTTCTAAAGATATGGTAAGTTTTCTTGCTGATAATATGACACACCCTGAAATAATATACTATACAAACAAGAAAAAAAATGCCATAGCACCAAAGATTACAGATAAAGCAAAAACCGCTGTCCAACAACAGGTTAATGCAACATTCATCAGCACATTAACAGAAGCTATCATGAAATCTGCTGATGTCGCCGACAATATAGGTAACAAAAATAAAGCTGATTCCACATTAGAGTCTGGTTCAGATTCTATGAACAATTCACTAATTGATATACTTATAGCTAAGTTCCAGGTTATCAATACACAGGTTGTCACTTTTGACAATGTACTTTCTGCTCTATCAAACATAATGACTACTGCACAAACCAGTGCAGATACAGCAAAAGGTATAAGTCCTGATATTTCAGGTACATTCGAAGGTGAACGCGCTATACTTAACGAACTTAACAAAACTATAGGACAAAGTTCCCTTATAGATTCATCCTTGTTTTCAACAATTTCCCATGATATTGATGCGGTGAGTGGATATATGAATTCTATTTCCTCTATATATAATGACATGGGATATAACATTGATGACTTTAACAAATCAATAAGCCAGATGGGTGAATCAATAAACAATACACTTGTCATGGTCAGAAATATTGAAGATAACTTAAACGAAACAACTAATAAACTTGTGGAATTCAAAAACAGTGGAGTATACTCGTTATTACAGACTGCCATATCTTTTAACACAGATGAGCTTGCATCGTTTATATCAGCACCAGTTGCAATTACAACAGAAGATTTATATCCAATCACGAATTATGGCTCAGCAATGTCTCCATTCTATTCAGTACTTTCTATATGGGTTGGGGCTCTTATATTAGTAGCTATTATTCATGTAAAGGTTCATCCTTTTGATGGCATAAAAGTAAATTCAGTAGAAGCGTTCTTTGGAAGATACATTACATTCTTCCTTATAGGACAGGCACAAGCATTACTGATTACACTTGGGGATTTATTTTTTATAGGAATACAATGTATACATCCATTCAAATTCTGGTTTGCAGCTGCATTTACTTCATTTGTATTTACTATGATAACTTATTCACTTACTGTAGCATTTGAAAATGTCGGTGAAGCAGCCGCTGTAGTAATAATGGTTATCCAGGTTGCTGGTGCTGGAGGTACTTTCCCTATCCAGTGTCTTCCAGCCATATATCAGGCCATCTATAAGTACCTGCCATTCACATATGCAATGGATGCTTTAAGAGAATGTGTAGGTGGAACATATAGCTGGTACTACTGGAAATGTATACTTGCACTTTTAGTATATGTTGGCATATGTTTATTTATTGGACTTGTAATTGCAAAACCATGCAGAAAACTGAATGCTATAGTAGACAAGAGCAAAGAAAAATCCGAAATCATGATATAATGAGCGCAAAAGAAAAGGAAGCGGCTGCGTAGCAGACATTTTCTTTTCTTGCGCCATTAACGAACGAACAGCCATGCGTAGCGGACGAAACATAACGCTGATAAACGAGGATTTATCAGCGTTATGTTTATCTGCTATCACACATACTATTATTCTTCCTTTTTTTCCTGATAAAGAGGAATCGTTGCAGCAAGCTTCCTGTGTTCTTCTTCCATAGCTGCATAATGCTTAGCAGTTGTATTAATATCTTTATGCCCAAGGACATCACTTACAAGTCGTATGTCACCTGTGTCCTTATATAAAGCAGTACCATAAGTACTACGCATCTTATGAGGTGATATTTTCTTATCTGGTGTTGCATTTTTAGCATATTTTTTCACCATACGTTCAATTGCACTGATACTCATACGGCTTTTTTTCATAGATATAAATACTGCCTGTTCATCAGATTCCGTATTTCCAAGAAGTAAAGATCTTTCATTCTCTATATAATCCTTTAATGCTTTCTTAGTTGCTTCGTTAAAATAAAGATGTGCATCTGAACCACCTTTACGGACTATGTTAATAGTTCTGTAATTAAAATTAATATCATCAATATCTAAGCCTGCACACTCAGATACACGGATTCCTGTATTAAGAAGTAATGTAATAAGTGCTGTATCTCTTAGCTGTGTTTTTTTACACTTTTCAATCTGCAGCTTATTTCCCTTTATATTTGTATTTGAAACAACATTAAGAAATGTATTAACCTCCTCATCATTAAGACGTATAATATCCTTTTGTGGCATCTTAATACGTTTAGCTGCACCTACTGTAGGATTATTTTTCATATATTGATGAAGACATAAAAACTCAAATAAACCTCTGAGTGCTGCCATACGTCTTGCAATAGCCTTATCCTGGTTCTGATGGCTGCTTCCATCAACTGAACTATTGAACCTTAAATACCTTTGATATTCGTTGATATCTTCAAATGTCAGGCATTCAAGAAAATCTATGCTTATATTCTTTATTGCTGTATTTTTTAGCAGATTATTTTTCTCTGTCAGGAATCTGAAAAAAGTCTGCAGGTCATATGCATATGCAATAACCGTGTTAATCTGTGATGATAATTCCTTATCATTAAGATACGATACGACATACGGAGGCATAACAGATTCAAGCTGTCTTAATTTAATAAGTTTCTTTTTGTTTTTTTCTTTATAATATTCAGAATCTATACCCATTCGTGTCTCCCTGTTTATCTAACATTAACTAACTTTGACTAACTTTATCTTTCTTTATCTGATTTTACCTAACCTTATCTTTATTTTAATGTGCTTTATTTTATATAAAATAAAGCATGATTAACTACATACTATCACTATCAAGCCATAATATTGCTTTTAAACTGTCAGGATTAAATACATCATCAAATATAAAATCTTCATATAAGTTTTCTATATTTTCCTCTGAATACTCTACCTGTCTTGAAAATATATGTACAATATCCATTCTATCATCAAAAGAATAATTTCTATGATTATCCAGCCATTTTAACATATCCATCTGTTTTATCATAAAAAAGTTTGTTACAAGCATCTGACATTTGCCAAGAACATCATAATCATATATAGACTTAGCAAAATATCTGAACACATAGTACTCAAGAAGCTGTCTGTATTCATATTCCCTGCTGGAAATATATGTAGAAAATTCTTCACTTAAGGCAGTATATTCATCTTTATCCATCTGTTCAAAAAGACTATATATTACATCTTTTAACATAGATTCCCATGTATCGTTAAGTATCTCCATTTCCTCATATGGAACTAATATCTGTCTGATACTATCATGCAATGATATATTGTCAAATTCACCATTATCAAACATACTTCTAGTATCTTCAAGAAGATCAACACCATATTCTTTTGTGTACACTGCTGTTATATCTTTTATTTTATCATATTCACCATCATTAATAATTTTCTGAACTTCATTTCCCAAAGACAGTATAACTATAAGTTTTTCATTAACAGATAAGTCTTCTTTACATAATATCTTAAAAACTACTTCACGTACATTAAATATTTTTGCAGCATATTCACTATCATATTCTGAATCCTGTTCATATTCCTCTTCTAAAGGATTAATATTGCATAACATTATTCTTGCAGCCTCTTCACAGGCCATGCCTATTCCGGATTCTTTTATAGTACCATAATATTCTGAATATCTTGGAAACTGGCTGCATACAACACCAAGATATTTTTCACCAAGCTCTTTATGTACAACACACAAGCCCTCTTCTGTAAGCATTGGACATCTGCCATCTATAAGCCTGAAACAATAATCACCATCCTCAGTCTGAATTATACTGCTTCTTAATTTTTCACCTGTTTCACCGCTCATCTGCTGGTAACGTTCATAAGTATCTTCATCAATATCTATTTCCCAGCCGCCTATACAGCAATTATCACTGCATTTATCTGCTATACATTGAAACTCATCATAATAATCTGGAACTCTTAACTTCATCTTCTTATGCCTGCCTCATTATTTTGCTTATTTACTGTTCATAACTATACACTGCATTCACTGGATTTACAATACATCTGAATATATATCAGCTATAATGTCAATTATATCAGCGATTTTTATGTTCTTTCCACCATGCATTATTAATATTCTATCATAGTCGTCAATAGTTCTCACATAACCAGAATACCTTTCATAATGGCCACCTTCTTTTAACTCATCCTGCACAAAATACGTAACTGTGACTTTACATGAAGTATCTGATACATCATAGGTTTTATTATTAAGCATTTCCCTTAATATAGCAAATTTTTCGTTTAAAATATTGATTGCAGCTTCATCAGGTTCTATTCTGCTGTCCGTAAGTCTTGCTGTTTCAACTATAGCATCATCATATCCAGTTAATGCAGCAAAAGGTGAAAACTGAGCTGCCCGTTCATAATTAGACATTTTTTTATGTCTGTATGATACTGGACGGCTTTTATTGATAATGTCACTATATTTAATACACTCTGCCATAATTCCTGTCCTTTTTTCTATGCTTTATGTCCACCTATCTGACGGTTTCTATCCATAGCAGTAGCTCCTTCTTTTAGATTCATTCCTCTTACAACAGCATTCTTGCCATATTTTTTCTTTATATCAATCATGGTTTTTAAAACCTGTTTTTCCTTATTCAGCTGCATATCTTCTTCATTATGACTTTCTTTATCCATAAAATCTGTAAACAGATCCAGCTGTCTGCACTCCTGTTTAACCATGGCATCTTCTTCTTTTATAACATGATTTGCAGTTATATTTATACGTCTTGACATAAGTCTTTTATCTACAATCTCATCATAAAGCTTAACAACAGCATTAGTTGTTAATCTGACAGATGATGTGAATCTTCCAAGATTCGCCGTTCCATGTGCATGCTTTGGAATACGTCTTCCATATCTGTCTTTTACTATTTCACCTGAATAAGTTCCTTCTCTGTTACCAGATGTTTTAGTTATATTATCTATATCATAACCGATAGTGAGTACTATCTGATCTGTCACAAGTCCTTTATCTATAAGCTCAAGCATGAGAAGATCTACCATTTCACATACAACCAGTTTTGTTTTTTCAAAATCATAGGCACAATGCAGCACCTGTCCTGAACCTATACTGTTAGACTCTGGCTTATAGCTTTTTATATCTGCTATTGTACAAGGTTCATACCCCCATGCATGGTCGATAAGCAGTTCTGCATTAACACCAAAAAGCCTGTATAACAGGTCTTCATTGTATAATTCATTTTCTTTTCCGATGGAACATCTTGCAATATCTCCCATTGTATAGAGGCCATATTCTTCCAGTTTCTTTGCATATCCTTTTCCTACTCTCCAGAAATCAGTAAGTGGTCTGTGACCCCAGAGTTTCCTTCGGTATGACATTTCATCCAGTTCTGCAATTCGTACACCATCTTTATCTGCTTTAATATGCTTCGCCACGATATCCATCGCAATCTTACACAGATACATATTTGTTCCGATTCCAGCAGTTGCCGTTATACCTGTCGTTTTCAGCACATCCTGTATCATGGTCATTGCAAGTTCTCTTGCTGTCATATTATACGTATGCAGATAATCCGTTACATCCATAAATACTTCGTCAATCGAATAAGGGAAAATATCTTCCGGCGCAATATATTTCAGATAAATGCTGTAAATTCTGGTGCTGTATTCCAGATAGAGAGCCATCCGGGGCGGGGCAACAATATAATCAATCTCCAGTGCCGGATTGATATCTAATTCTGTGCTGTCATCAGAGGCTCCGATAAAAGTTCTATTCGGCGCTTTCCACCTGCGAACGCTGTTGGCTTCTCTTACTTTTTGAACAACCTCAAATAAACGAGCCCTTCCTGGTATCCCATAACACTTTAAAGCTGGAGATACCGCAAGACAGATTGTTTTTTCTGTTCTGCTTTTATCCGCAACCACAAGATTGGTCGTCAAAGGATCCCTATTTCGTTCTTTACATTCCACAGACGCATAGAATGACTTAAGATCGATTGCAATATAGGTTCTTTCCTTTTCCATCATTCTACATCTCCCGATTCTTCTGTGTTCTGTTTCTAATTCTTATTTATCCTGCCCGGAAAACTTTCTCATCATAACAATCCGCTCAAGGATTTCCTGCCTGAATTTTTCAACATCATTCGTCCGTTTGCGCACACCAGCTGCTGCAGCATGTCCACCTCCGCCAAACGTCTGCAGAAGTTCGTTTACATTGATCCATTTTCCATCAGACCGGAAGGAACAACGCCAGCGATTTTCTTCTTCCTCATACATGGTAAAACATCCTGTTTCTTACTTCCACGCCTTCCAGATATCCGGCTGATATCCAAGAGTGGATTGTTTTCCATTACGAACCACCGGTGTCTTAATCACCTGCGGGTTTTCCAACACCTTCTTAAGTTTATCTTCCTCTGCAATGTACTTAATGAGCGCAAGCAGATCCTTATCCTTGCCCTCCCAGTTGATCATATTTTCCAGTCCACCATTTGCCTGGGCAACCGAATTGAATTCGCCCTTGCTCATACCCTTTTCTTTCATATCAATAAACTGAAACTTGATCCCACGTTCTT
>OLIS01001657.1_pt1 | contig 15789 bp, 9 predicted proteins | sample 1601351 | NCBI WGS metagenome assembly OLIS01 (sample SAMEA2452122, study PRJEB22498) | human gut metagenome | biome: human feces; feature: human gut; material: feces | place: Australia | collected 2012
ATACGAACTCTCCGATTACCCAACTGTAGTCATCCTGCATCTTCCAGTCATCATCAGGAAGATTACTCCAGGAGCAATACTCCGTATCATAGCTGGAGCACTGACCATCGGCGTAAGTAGCCTTGTCGCTCACAACAACCGGGAACTTATACACGCCACGGGAGCTGACGGTAGATGCCGTCTCTGAACCCAGGAGGAATCCCTGAGGCAACTGCTCGATATTCTTATAATATTTATGTACGCGATAGTTGAAACCAGGCACATCCATCACCTGTGCAAAGCCACTCTTCAACGCCTCCTCTGCTCTATCCATACCCTGGGTAACAGGGCGGGAAGGGTCGTACTGATGACAGATATCCTGCAGATGCTTCGAAATCTCCACACCCTCCTTGCTCCACTGCTCAGGAATCTCGTTGCCGATACTCCACATGATGATGCTAGGATGGTTGCGGTGATGTTTCACCAGATTGGTCATATCCCTGTCGCTCCATTCCTTGAAGAACTTGGCGTAGCCATTCTTGCACTTAGGATAAATCCACATATCGAAACTCTCTGCCATCACCATCATACCGAGAGAATCGCAGATTTCCATCTGCATGGTAGAAGGCATGTTGTGGGCTGTACGGATAGCGTCGCAGCCCATCTCCTTCATCGTCTTGATCTGGCGGATGAGCGCCGCCTTGTTCTCTGCTGCTCCCAACGGACCGAGGTCGTGGTGCAGGCAGACACCCTTAATCTTACGGGTAATGCCATTGAGCTGGAAGCCATTATTCTTGGATACCGAGATGGTACGGATACCGGTTTTCAAGGTCTGGACATCAGCCACCTTCTTTCCTTCATATCGGGTTAACTTCACCTGATAGAGATAAGGAGATTCCGGTGACCAAAGCTGAGGATTCGCTACCTTCAGGGTAGTCTTGATTTCAGGGGTTGCACCCTTAACGGTCTGCTCGGCTACCTTGGTACCATCCTCATCAAGCAAGGCGATGACGGTCTTGCCCGACTTTCCAATCTTTCCTTCCAAGAGTGCATTCACTTCTACTTCTGCCTCCTGCTTGTCTGCTTTCAGGGTACGCACGAAGGTATCCCAGGTAGAGAAGTTCTCGTTGCCGTAAAGTTCCACGGAAACCGGACGATAGAGACCGCCTCCAGGATACCATCGGCTGCTTTCCTCTACATTGTTGAGATGAACCTCTACGAGATTCTTCTTTCCGCCAAACTGCACGTAAGGAGTGATGTCGATACGGAAGGCATTGTAGCCATAGGCCCATTTGCCAGCCTCCTTGCCATTCACGCTTACCACCGGCTGACTCATCGCACCGTCAAATACGAGGACGGCACGCTTGTAGCCCTTCGGCAACTGAAGATTCATCTTATACATACCCTCTCCTATCCAAGGGAGAGCTCCTGAGCGTCCCGACTTCTCGGTCTTCTCCTTTTCGCCATTCTGCTCGATAGCCACCATCTGCAGATCCCATTTCTTATCGAAAGGACCCGCAATAGCCCAGTCGTGAGGCACGGCTACCTGAGACCACACTTTGCCATCGCGGGAGAAATCCCACGATGGCAAATTTATTATTTTTCGGCTCTGCGCCTGGCACATGGTGGAGAGTGCCAGAGCGAGAGACATGAAAGCTATGCTTCTCTTGATCATATATATTATTTTCTATAGTTTGTTCTATATTCTATCTTCAGATTCGCTTCTATCGCTCCCAAAGGAAGCGAAGAAAGCTAACTTACCTGATTACTTGAAAGCATCGAGAGCTGCTGTTGGCTTGCCGCTGTTGTCGAAGGCACCCTTATCGTAGCCGTTCCAGCCACTGTTGCACTCAGGCTCCCAGTAGAACACGCCCTCACAGGTAGAGATCGCCTTGCAGCCATCCACCATCTTCTTGAGGAATGGAGCGGCATTTTCTGAATTCCACACCATACCGATTTCTGAGATGATGACATCGCAATTGTATTTGCCGGAAAGGGTCTTGATGTTGTTGAGGCAGTCATCAGACACCTGCTCCCAGGTCTGGTCGGTAATCCAATCTGGATAGAGAGACATACCGATGACATCCCACTTGGCTCCATTCTGCTTCAAACCGTCAAACATCCAGGTATATTGACCGAGATTGTTTCCCTTGTCGAGATGCACAATCACCTTTGCCTCTGGATAAATCGCCTTGACAGCATCATAACCGGCATTGATGTAAGCGGCAAAGTTCGCCATATTCTTAGAGGCACGGCCTGTCACCTTCAGGGCTGCATCGCCATTCTCATCATTCCAGAGCATTCCGTCGGTAGTCTCATTACCCACCTGTACCCACTCTACGTTGACGCCTCTTGCCTTCAAGGCATTCAATACATCCTTGGTATGATCGGCAACCGCCTGCTTCATCTGCTCGAAATCATAGTTTTTCCAGGCAGCAGGAACACCCTGCTTAGAAGGATCTGCCCATGTATCAGAATAGTGGAAGTCAATCATCAGTCGCATACCGAGCTGCTGAGCTCTCCATGCCTTTGCCACCACATCATTCTTTCCGTTCCATCCATCCTCAGGGTTTACCCATACACGAAGGCGGATGGAGTTCATGCCGAGGTCGCGGAGGAGCGACATACACTCAGTAGCCTTACCATCGGCATTATAGAACTTCTTTCCGTTCTGCTCCATCTCTGTGATCCAACTTACATCGGCTCCCTTGGCGAAGCCACTCATATCGTATTCCTTTTTCTGCTCAGGAACTGGAGCATCATCACTGCTGCAACTTGTTCCTGTGATAGAGAACAAGAGTGCTGAAGCCAGCAATATGGCTTTTCCTAAAATATTCTTCATTGTTATTCTGTCTTTAAGTTATTATTATACTGCAAAGATAATCAAATAAATGATTCGTTTACAATAAGGAAACATACTCATGATGAATATTCTGCGCAATCGGTTGCGCAGAATATTCACTAAGCTATTCATACTTCCAGGTCATGGTGTTGAGGTCGGCAGTAACCGTAAACTCAGTTTCGCCATTCTCATCACCAAACCAGATATCCCAGGCGCCATCGCCAGAAGTTAACTTGAACTGCTCGCCATCAGCACCATACCAGGTCTGCTTGTCGTCCTTGTTTTCACCTACGAAGATGAAGCGGAAGTTCTCCCAGGATGTTGGCTTGTACTTGCAGGTATAAACGCCATCGCTCACCTTGTTCATCACGGCAAGAAGGGTGTTACCATCCTTGCTGAACATACAGAGGGTATTGCTAGCCTCTGGTTCTGGAGCAGTCTGGTTGCCAGACTCGATAGAGTAAGTCAGGTTGCTGTTCTCTCCTACCTTGACGGTGATGGTATAAGCACCCGCCTTGGCGATGTTCACGCTGCCAGCAGCTGCGGCATCAGTCATCTTGCCATCAGCAAGCGTATAGTTCATGGTCTTGACTACGGCTGCAGCATCATCTGTAGCTGTTGCCTTGCTGTACTCTGCACCTGTAGCAACTATACTGATAGGTGTATTATCAGCTGTGGTTGTGATTACCTTGACCCAGGAATAGTTAGGAGCATCATAGGTCATGTCCTCACCATTCAACTGCATCGCCTTGATGTAGGTTGGCTTGAACTCCTTAGCCTTTGTATCTACTACAGTATAATAAATACCTGTCTGACCAGGGAACCAGAAGTTCCATGCAGACTCTGTATTATCCATTTCGTACACGTGGCCATCCTGACCAACGTTACCCCAAATGGTTCCATCATTCTCCTTACCCCAGAAGTTGAGCCAGGAAGAAGCATTCATATATCCTGCATAGATACCATCCTCGTTTGGAGAATAGAGATAAGTCAGTTCCTTGTTCTTATCCGCATTCCAGATAGTCATCTTGTTCATGTGTATAATATAAGGTGTAACGTTCACCTGGCACACATTGCTGTATGCAGCATCGAGATTGTTGCCCATCTGACTCTTGATGCGGAAATAGAGAGGTGCACTCTGACCCGGAGTAGTTCCCAGATCCTTGGCAAGAGTGTTGAGGTCTGCACCGGTGAAAGCCTTGGAGAGATCGGTTACAGAATACTCCTTTACCGTAGCAAAGCTCTCAGAAGGAGATGCCTGCAGATAGGTTTTCAACACACCATTGCCCGCAGGCTTGGTCTCGTCGCTCGACAGCAAGCTAGGATTCTGCCAAGCCATCGAAAGTACGATGTCCTTCGTATTGTCAATAGACAGGACCACATCGCTGGCAGATGCCATCAGATCGGATGCCTTGAAGCCATCCAGATATATCTTGTCGCCACTCTCGTCGCAACTCACCAGGGCGGTGAGTGCGCAGAGAAGCATCATCAGGTTTCTAAATATCTTTTTCATTCTTTTATCCTATTAATAGTTGTCGTTATGAAGATTTGGATTGGCGGTAAGCTCGGTGTTAGGGATTGGATAGATGTTGTACTTGCTGTCAACAGCCTGACCATCATGGGTGCCACCCTTCCACTGCCAGATATACTTGCCGGTAGTGAACTCGCCGAAGCGAATCAGGTCAGTTCGGCGATAGCCCTCATGATAAAGCTCACGGGCACGCTCATCGAGGATAAACTGGAGGAACTCATCATCGTTGGCAAAGTTGTTAGCCCATACATCGGTATTACCTGCACGCTCGCGGAGGAGGTTGATCCAATAGATGGCTCCCTGCTTGCGGGAAGCGATGACCTCAGGATCGCTGGCATCCGACTTTCCTTCTGGCCATGGGTCCCAACTTGCACCCTGGGTACGAGCCACGCACTCGGCATACATCAGATAGACATCAGCCAAGCGGAAGAGAGGATAGTCTGTTTCTACACCATCATTGGCAGTATTGGATGCTGTGGTTCCATCATCCTTCAGGTTGCTCCATTTCTCAGAGAGATAACCGGTGGTTTCATCGGTCATGCTGGTAACATCCTTGCTCTGACCGTTGGTGAAGAACTTGCAGCGCTTGTCGCCATTGCCATCGATATCGGTCTGGGTAAACTTATCCACAAACTCCGGACGGAGACGGAACTCGCTCCAGCCATTGGTAACACCGAAGTCGGCAACATTCTGGTTGGCATTCGACATACTCAACTGTCCGCAGACCAGATAGGTAGAAGAACCCCAGCTTACTGTATGCTCGGCGCTTACCGGGAGGGCGAAGATAATCTCGTTGGTACGCTTGTCGTTATCGGCATTGAAGAGCTTGCTGTAATCAGATTCCAGAGAGTAGCCCATGTTCATCACTTTCTCGCAGGCCTCCTTACACTCGGCATACTTAGCCACACCGGTATAAACCTCACTGTTCAGATAAAGCTTGGCAAGCAGAGTGTAGGCTGCGCCCTGAGAAGCCTGACCATAAGGACAGGTAGATGCAGGAAGCATATCGCCTACGCAATCCTTCAATTCGCTCTCGATGTAATCGAAAGTCTGCTGTGGGGTATAACGAGGAGGAATGTAACTTCCCACTGGGTCATTCTCTGTTACCATCGGAATATTGCGATAGAGATCGAGTGCATGGAAGTAGAACAAGGCACGCATGAAGCGGACTTCTGCCTTATACTCCTTCATCTTCACCTCGTCCTCGCCCGAGAAGCTGGCGCCATTGGCATTGCGGAGAAACTCGTTGCAGAGGGCAATGTTGTAATAGATGCGATAATACATATCTGATACCCACGCATCGTTGGCATCCCAGGAAAGATAGCTCAAGCCTGTGGTCTGCTCACCTGTCAGCCAGGTAGAGGCAAGTTCATCGGTACCGCACTCCTGGAGGTTGAAGAACATACGCATGTAGTCGAAACCACTGCCGCTGTTCAATACGGAAGACATATCCTTGTTGTCGCCACCCTTGCCCTGACCGCTGGTCACCATGGCAGCATAAATCTTACCCAGCACAGCCTCATAATTGGCAAGCGAGGTATAAACATCCTTAGAGGTTGTCTCCGTCTGAGGATATTGGTCGAGGTCGGATACACAGCTGGTAGCGCTGGTCAGCACTGCTGTTCCCAACATCATACTATATAATATATTCTTAAGTTTCATTGTTATTTGTACTTTGAACGTTGAACTTTGAGCTTTGAACTTTATGATTAGTAAAGAGTATTAAATTCTTCACTCTTCGTTCTTCACTCTTCACTAAAATTGCAGTCCGAGGCTTACTGAGTAAGTGCGAGGACGTGGATAGAATGAGTTATCCATTCCGTTTGGAACCTCTGGGTCTGTGCCTGAGTAACCGGTAATGGTGAATACATTCTGTACCATCGCAGATACGGTGAGTGAAGCCCACTTGTTGATCTTGCCTACGTTGTAGCTCAAGCTCAGGTTGTCGAGTTTCAGGAATGAAGCATTCTCTACGTAGTAATCAGAGAGATACTGACGGGTCTTGAAACCGGTCTTCAGGAAGCTGGTGTTGAGGTTGTTGAGCTGTGAGTTGTTGTAGCTCACGGTCTCCCATGCTCCTGTGCTCATGCCCATGCCATTATATACGTAGTTATCGATGTTGGCACGGAAACTCATACCGAGTGTCAGCTGCTTGTATCTCAGGGATGTGCTCAAGCCCATGATATACTTAGGGGCTGGAGAGTGATAGCGGTAGAGATCGGCATCATTGATTTCGCCATCACCATTCAAGTCTGCGTAAGCGCCCTCAATTGGCTTGCCTGTCTCTGAATCATAGAGCTGATGATATACGTAGAACATATATGGCTCATATCCCTCAGAGAGTACCTGGAACTGGTAAGCATCGATAGATGGACCTACCTTCACATTGGTTTGACTTCCACCCTGGGTAAGAGAAAGGTTCTTCACCTTCATGTTCTGCCAGGTAAAGTTATAGCTCAGATTCCACTCCCAGTCCTTGGTCTGGATAGGAGTTGCATTCAGGGAAACCTCGATACCCTTGCTATCTACATTACCTACATTGGTAAGGATAGTCTTTGAGAAGTTGGTACCTGCCGCTGTTGGAACAGAAGCCAGCAAATCCTTGGTCTTACGGGTATAGAAATCGATGGCACCACCGATACGGCCATTCAGGAATCCGAAGTCGAGACCGAAGTTCCAGGAGGTAGTTGTCTCCCACTTCAGGTCTGATACGTATGCCTCAGGACGATAAGTTGTGATATACTGTCCGTTGATGAGTGCCTCGGCACCTGTTACACTGGATGTATAAACCGGCAGATAGTTGTAGTTGCCGATACCTTCCTGCTGACCGGTAACACCGTAGCTGGCACGGAGCTTCAGGTTAGAAACTACCTTGTTGTCCTTCAACCAAGGCTCCTCTGTCAAGGTCCATCCCAAAGCTACAGATGGGAAGGTACCCCAACGGGTATCCTTAGAAAATCGGGATGAAGCATCGCGACGAACGGTTGCCGTCAGGAGATACTTTCCATCGTATGAATAGTTGACACGACCATAGTATGACAACATCACGTGGCGGTAATCAGAAGCCTTCACGGTAGAAAGGGTTGTACCTGCCGCACTCTTGGTATAATAAAGAGGTGTAGTACTCTTCCAGAACTGATAGTCGTAACCAGCTGTCAGATCCACATTGCTCTTGATATTCTCGAAATATTTTGCATAGTTGGCATAGAGGGTAAGTAGACGGTTCTCGTTCTTCTGAGGACCATACTTGTAATCGCTACCGCTCAAAGACTCATCCTTGTTGAATGCCTGTGCAGCGTAGGTAGGAACATAGATAGTACCATCGCCCTTGGCATAATCAGCACCAATGGTAGCATGGAGCTTGAGGTCTGGCAGGAAATGAACCTTGTAATCTACATCCATCGAACCGATGAAACGGCTCACCTTACTCTTTGAATCATACAAATCCACCAAACCACGTGGGTTTCTCACACCCGCATTCACTGGATAGCCATCTGCATCAAGTGCCTCATTGAAGCCACCATAGTTGCTGTTGCCTGAATATACAGGAATGGTTGGGTTGAATGTAGCGGCAGCCCATACGGCACCACCATTGTTGAAAGAGTTGTTATTGAGTGTACCCTTGGCGTTGATGGTCAACTTCAGGTGATCCTGGAAGAAACTAGGAGTCAAGACCACGTTACCAGTCCAGCGCTCCACATTGTCCTTGCGCACCAGACCACTCTGGTTGTAATATCCGGCAGAAACACGGAAAGGCAAATACTTACCGATGCTTCCGCTCAAGCTGAGGTTGTTATCTGTACCGAAAGCTGTGCGATAAACCTCGTCGTTCCAATCGGTATTGGCATTGCCGAGCAATGACTTCTGGTTATCAGTACCAAACTGATTGATGACATTCACGAAATCATCGTGGCTCAACATATCCACCATCTGCGCACGGGTCTGCATACTGTTGGTGGTATTGAAGTTTACCTTCAAACCGCCCTGCTGTCCCTTCTTGGTGGTGATGATGATGACGCCATTGGATGCACGGGAACCATAGATGGCTGTAGAAGAAGCATCCTTCAATACAGTCATGCTCTCGATATCAGATGGGTTGATCATACTGAGGAAGTTGCTGCTGTTACCAGAGATACCGCCCTGCTCCAATGGCACGCCATCGAGCACGATAAGCGGGTCGTTGCTGGCATTCAGAGAAGCACCACCACGCACACGGATGGTACTACCTGCTGAGGCAGAACCACTGTTGGACATAATCTGCACACCCGAAACCTTACCATTGATCAACTGCTCAGGAGAAGAAACAAGACCCTTGTTGAAGTCCTTAGCCTTCACCGTAGCCACGGAACCCGTCAGGTCGCTCTTGCGCGCAGTACCATAACCGATGACCACGACATCGGCAAGCGCCTTGCTATCCGATTCGAGTTTCACCTGCATTTTATCAGAAATAGCCAGTACCTTATCTATATAACCTATATAAGATACCTTGATCTTCTTGGCTGAAGAAGATACTTGAAGACTGAAGTTACCGTCGAAATCTGTAACTGTACCACCCTTTTCGCCTTCCACCGTAACAGTGGCGCCGATAAGAGCCTCACCATTTTGAGCATCTGTCACCTCACCTTTGACGGTGCGAGTCTGCGCCAAAAGCTGCAAACATCCCATGAGTAACAAAGCTGCGAGAAGGATACCTCTCTTTCTTACTTTACTTAAGATTGCATTCATTTGCTAAGTTATTTAATCAGGTTCTTATTTGATTTAACATTTTGTTGTGGTTGCAAAAGTATCAAATACAATCAAAAGTACAAGACAGAAAATAGCCAAAAGAAAACAAAAAACGGACAAGAAACCAGAATATGTCCGGTTTTGTCCGTTTTGTTATAAATATCAGTACATATATCATTCCACACCCATTACTTTCACAACCCCCGACTCGTATGAATCCAGGATATTTGCCAAGGCAGGCAATGGCTGCTGGTGTCCACTGGTAACAACCGTTTCATCAGGAATGTCGAAATGAATGTCGCCATGATTCAAGCGACCTGCTCCATAAAAGCCTTCTATAATGGAAGGAACGTCAACTGCGTTATCGGCCGTATGGGAATACATCACATCTGGGTTGGTATCAAAGTTATTATAACTGGTTCCTCCCACCAAAGTCTTAACGCTTGCAGGAAGCTGATCAGAAGGCTTGGCTACCTCATAAGCATCGAAGCTTACTGGATTGTCAGCGTAGGTAATATAACTGAAGCCACTTGGCTTATTGACAAAGACATTGCCATACGACTTGATCATACCTCCATTTTCACCAGAGAAAGTTCCCTTCGAGCCTTTGATGTCTGTACCCTGCAGAGAACTCATGATTGGACGCTTCACTGCCTCGAAATAGTTAGACTCCATGAAAATGTTTGAACCCGATGTGGCACCGACACCATAAACATCACAATGCTGATAGTAATTGTTGTACATGTGGACCGTCATGGTACGTACACGAGCATGACGGGAATCGGAATGATCGAACCAGTTGTGATGATAGGTTATCCAGTTTTCACCCGTCTCACTCTTCATGCCGCACATAGAAGACTTACCGTTATCCCAGAAATGGTTGAAAGCTACGGTCACATACTTTGAGTTTCCCTTGATGTCAACAGTACCATCTCCCTTAGCCTGGTCGGCAGCACTACCTTTCTTGCCATAGAACAAATCCATGTGGTGAATCCATATGTTGGAATTCTGCGTATCAAGCGACATTGCATCGTCGAGACAACGCATGATGGCAAAATTACGGAACTCCACACTCTTGGAATTTCTCACCAAGAAGCCAAAGCCATAAACGGTAGCATCATCACCCACACCCTCAAAGGTCATATTCATGGTGGAATATCCACTCTTTCCCTTTATCTGTATCCCTTCAGAAGAGCTCGAAATGCCATCCAGGTCTGCCAGACTCACCTTACCGATGATACGGAAAGCAATAGGAGTGGTATCATATCCTTTCTGATAGGCATTGATGATAGCCTGAAAACCTTTCGCATTAACTTTCTTATTCTTACTTCCGACAATGACATCGGTAGAGACAGTCTTGGCTGTACTTGCCGTGATATAAAGTACCTTGGCATCCGACTGCAATGTACCATCATTATTGTAAGCACCAATTCCCTCGAAGTTGAAATGCGCAAAACCCTCACGGTTATGACTCTTCACAACAAGATTGGTTGCAGTATTGGCACCTGCCATCTCCTTTCCTTCTGCATTGACAGGAACGACCTTTATAGAATAAGTACCAGCCTTCAAACCGAGCACATCGGCACGGAAATAAGAAGCATACTGACGGATGAGCTGCGTATCAATCTTCTTGCCATCAATATATACATTGTAAGAGGAAGCTCCCTCGAAAGGCACCCACTTCAGATAAGCAGACTCCAGCCAAGCCTTCGCCTCAGTAATCTGAACGACACCGGCAGGATTCTCTATGCCTCCATTTTCACCCGACTCCACTTTCTTGGCAAAGTTGATTTCTCTGACAGAAGCATCATATTCATCATTATCGCTACCATCATTGGGAGCGATGACTGTCTTATTCCCCTCAAACTTTACACTTGCCAACTCTGCAGTATTATAATACTTCACATCACCTGCATTTGTCGTAACACACATCTGGTTCACCTTGCTGTTACGAGCAACAGCATGATTCACCTTATCAGTAGCAGACTGAGCCACCATTCCTGTCATACTCCCCAGAAAGAGCGCTCCCCAAAATATCATTTTCTTCATAGAATATTCCTCCTTACATTATTTAATGATTACTTTTTGACCATTGATTACATAAACACCCTTAGGTAATCCCTCTATGGATGTACCAACCAATTGCCCATTAAGATTGTATATTTTTCCATTCCATGTCTTTTTAGCATTTTCAACATGATGAACTCCCGCTGTCTCCCCATAAGTAAATGAAAAGGCAACAAGCGACATATCCTTCGTATCCGAAGAATTGTCGGAATAATGAAGTACAACATCATCCCCGTCAAAGGTTATTTCCGTTACAACCTTATCAATGATGCTTCCCTTAATCTTAACAGTCTGATTGTTGTCTGCATACGTTACGGTAGATAACATACCAGCCAATAATAACAAGTAAGCTTTTTTCATTTCAATAAAATAATTATAGTATTTACTTTGTTTTATAGATTTAATGCAAAGATAAAGGATTATCGCTGACATACAAAACAATCATGACAACTTTTATACGAAAACGTTATCATAGATCAGGAAATTAACAAAAAAAAGCTGAATCTTGTTACGAAGATTCAGCTTCAATAGAAGTGGTACCACCAGGAATCGAACCGGGGACACAAGGATTTTCAGTCCTTTGCTCTACCAACTGAGCTATGGCACCAACTATGAATAACAAACGATTTCTCATTTGCGGGTGCAAAGGTACACATTTTTTTTGGTTCCAACAAATTTTTTCAAGAAAATCTTTCCCAAAAGTGAAAAAAAATGCATTTTTATTTTGTTTTGTCCCAATTTTCATGTACCTTTGCATCGTCATTCTGTAAAAAACAGTAAATCGGCATCGGGATTTAGCGCAGTTGGTAGCGCACGTCGTTCGGGACGATGAGGTCGCTGGTTCGAGTCCAGTAATCCCGACCTATATAAACCAACAGAATGGCGTATGATATTAAGAGATATTTTTTATCTGCAACGGAATGATCGCGATGCCTTACTGGCGATCATAATAGCTATGACTGTTTTAATGGGACTCATTTTTCTTTTCAATAGGGAACCATCAGAAACAGCCCAGAAAGAAAACGACTCTATTCAAACTTACCGGACAGAACATGCCACTAGTCAGAATCCTGTATATTATAAAGAAGGATATCAAATCAAAGAAGCTTTTCCATTCGATCCGAACACGGCAGATTCTGTCCAATTCAAACGTCTTGGTCTGCAAGCTTGGCAAATAAGAAGCATTCTTCATTACCGTGCCAAAGGAGGTGTATACAGTAGACCTTCCGATTTTGCACGTGTCTATGGTATGACGAAAAGACAATACGAGGCTTTGGCACCATTCATAAGAATAGCAGATGACTACAAGCCTGCTTCCGATTTTTACGGAAAAGAGCCATACCGTCAGCAGAAACGATACAACAGACCTGATATAACCGCAACCACCCGTTCTACAACACCGGAAAACGAAAAAGTATACAGTTATCCACACAAGCTGAACCCAGGACAACACATTAATATAAATACAGCCGATACTACCGAACTGCAGAAGATACCGGGAATTGGCTGTTATTATGCCAAAATGATTATAAGATACAGAGACCGTCTAGGTGGATTCGCTGCTGCCGAACAGTTGAACGAAATAGAAGGCATTCCAGAATCTGCCTTGGCGTTTATCCACATAGATGCCAACCATATCCATAAGCTTGACATCAACAAGCTCAACCTCAACCAGCTCCGCAAACATCCATATCTCAACTTCTATCAAGCCAAGGAAATCTGTGACTACCGCCGACAGAGAGGTCCGATAAAAAGTCTGGAAGAGCTGAAACTATTAAAGGATTTTCCACCAGCCGAAATAGAAAGACTTACGCCTTATATCTCTTTCTAACGGAACATCACACATTAAAACTATATGTCTCTTTCTAAAGAAGAAAAAGCCAAATGCACTATGCCTGATAGCGCATTTGGCTTTATATATATAAATAGGTATCAGATAACACCAAACTGATGCAAGAAGATGAGCAGAATGCAGATTGGACTGACGAAACGAATCATGAAGAGGAAGACGGGGAACAACTTACCGCTCACCGTGCCCCAATTAGTAAACTCATCACGCACAATCTTCTTCGGAACATACCACCCCAAGAACAGACAGGTGACAATCGAAGCAAACGGCATCAACAGCTGCGCCGTGAAATTGTCACAATTCGTAAGGAAATCCTTACCGAAGAATCCCAATCCAGGAACTGCTCCCTGAGAAAGAGAACAGAATACGGCAATGATGCTGCAGGTAATGGTCTCTATCCACGCACCCTTGGCACGGGTAATCTTGCGTTCCTCATAAATCATCGCCGTACCAATCTCGTGCATGGAAATCGTAGAGGTCAAAGCTGCCAATACCAACAATGCATAGAACAATACTGAAATGATGTAGCTCACCACCGGCATATCGCCAAATGCCTGCTGGAACACATTAGGCAAGGTGATGAAGATGAGTGACGGACCACTATCAGGCTGCACACCTACCGAGAAGGCTGCCGGGAATATCATCAAGCCTGCCAATACTGCAATAAGCGTGTCGATAACAACTATCTGACTTGCCGATTTCAGGAGATTAGTCTGGCGACTGAAGTAAGATGCGTATGTACACAGACAGGCTGTTCCCAAACTCAAAGAGAAGAAAGCCTGCCCCAAGGCTTCGAGCAATACGTTCTCATCAACCTTTGAAAAATCAGGATGAAACAGAAACTGCACGCCCTTCATTGCTCCCGGCAAAGAACAGGAAGCTATTACGATGACAACCAGCAGCACGAAAAGCAGCGGCATCAATATCTTGGAAGCTTTCTCGATACCATTACGAACACCTCTTACCACCACTGCATGAGTAAGCAGGATGAAACCTACAGCCCATAAGGTAGGACGAATAGGATCGGAAGCAAACGTCTGGAAGTAGGTCTTCACATACTCCGGATCGCCATGCACACCACCCATGATGCTGGCATAGAGATATTGCAGACACCAGCCTGCCACCACGGCATAGAAGCCAAGGATAATCATGGAGGTGATGACACCCACCAAGCCAACGGTTCCCCAAGCCTTGTTCTTACCCAAATTACTATAAGCCCGCGCTGCATTGGAAGCCGAATGGCGACCAATAATAAACTCGCTCATCATGCCAGGCAAACCCAACAGGATGATACAAACCAGATAGATAAGGATGAAGGCAGCACCTCCATTCTGACCTGCCATATAAGGAAAACGCCAAACATTACCCAAACCGACAGCTGAGCCAGCTGTAGCGAGAATGACGCCCAATTTACTTCCGAAATTTCCTCTAGTCTCCATTGTTTTTAATGTTTAATGGTGAGTATTCAATGCTTACAGATAAAACACGACATACTACACCTTATTATATATATAGCTTATCCCAATACTCCGAACTGATTCAGGAATACCAGGAAGATAAGGACTGGACACACAAACTTGATCAGGAAAAGGTAGACATTGAAAACCTTTCCCTTCAGGGTTCCCCAGTTGGTGAATTCATCCTGCACCACCTTCTTTGGTACATACCATCCCAAGAACAGACAGGTAAGGAGACCTCCCGTAGGAAGGAACAGCTGACCCGTTACGAAGTCGAACCAGTCGAACAAGGTCTTGCCATAGAACGACAACTTATCTGTAGCCCCCAAAGAAAGCGAACAGAATGCACCAATGATGGCACAAGATACCGTAACAATCATGGCACCCTTCTTTCTGTCAATCTTCAACTCCTCATAGAAGAAAGAAGTATTCACCTCGTGAAGCGACATCAGGGATGTCAATGCAGCCACAGAAAGAAGTACATAGAACATCAAGGAGATAATCCATCCCAATACCGGCATTGATGCAAATGCCTCGTTAAAGACATTTGGCAGGGTGATGAAGATAAGCGAAGGACCACTATCCGGTGATATTCCTACCGAGAATGCTGCAGGGAAAATCATCAATCCTGCCAGAACAGCCACCATCAAGTCGATGGCAGAAATCTGAATTGCAGATTTCAGGAGATTGGTCTGACGACTGAAATAAGATGCATAGGTACAGATGCAACCCATACCGATACTCATGGAATAGAACGACTGTCCCAGGGCATTCAGGAATACATTTCTATCCACTTTTCCGAAATCAGGCTTCAACAGGAATTCTATTCCCTTTCCGGCATCCGGCAACAGGCAGGAAGCCACCACGATAATAAGAAGCAGGATAAACAGAAGCGGCATCATCACCTTGGATGCCTTCTCGATACCTCCACGGACACCATGGATAATCACAAAGTGACAAATCAGGAAGATTGCCACCGTCCACATGACCGGACGGATTGGATCTGTAGAAAACTCCTTGAAATAATTCGCCACAAAAGTTGGGTCGCCATGCAGTTCGCCCATGATACTGGCATAAACATACTGCAGGCACCATCCCGAAACCACCGCATAGTAACCGGTAATCAGGAAACCCGTAAGCACCTCCAGGTAGCCCACCCACTTCCAAGCCGTTCCATTGGCAAGCTTGGTATAGGCACGTGCCGTATTGGAAGCACCATGACGACCGATGATAAACTCCGAAATCATACAAGGGATACCCAACAGAAGTACGCATCCGATGTAAACCAGAATAAAGGCTGCGCCACCTTCCTGACCAGCCATATAAGGGAAGCGCCATA
>OLIS01001659.1_pt1 | contig 15781 bp, 9 predicted proteins | sample 1601351 | NCBI WGS metagenome assembly OLIS01 (sample SAMEA2452122, study PRJEB22498) | human gut metagenome | biome: human feces; feature: human gut; material: feces | place: Australia | collected 2012
AGTATCCACTCTCCGGCTAAAACAAGCCATTTCGCCAACAAGCTCATAAAATCCTCAGGGAAAACGCATGAGTTAAAACGCTTTAATAAAGGTGTTTATCAAATTAGTTAGATACTCGTCACTCCAGCCAGCCTTCTTCCTTTTCCTATTGACAGAAGTCTTCTTGTCTTCATCCTGATAATTCTTCAAAATGGTCAATGCCATTTTAGTTAAAGTGGAAAAGTTTTGTGCCGAATTCATCATTTTTCTTCCATCATCTTCATTAAATGTAACATCCAACTGCCAATGCAATCCATTTTCTACCGCCCAATGCTTTCTCTTATATTTAAGAATAAGCTCTGGATTGTTCACTAATGAAGAGATGAAACAATGTTTCTCATTCTGTATTTCCCCTGTGGCTATATTTATTTTCTCGGTCTTTATTATTCCATAAGTCCTAAGATTCTTCCAATCGCGATAACAGAACCCTAATCTACTGGGTTCAGAGCAGGATATGCAGGTCCTTGTCACCATAAATCCATGACCTTCTGTGGTTTCTTCAGCTCTTTTGATAAAATCATTTTCTCTTCCGGAAATTAGCAAGTACTCCGCATCGTTTTCGATATTTTCCCTTAGTTTTAAATGATTATCTTTCACCTCTAAAAGATAATCGGCTTGTTTCTCTGCTATTTTTTCTACAATCTTCTTTTGGGTGCCAAGTGCATCGATGGTAACTACATCTCCTTGTCGTATATCAATGTCGTCCAGTAATTTGGGTATTGCTACTATTTCATTCTCTTTTATTGAGACCCGTTCCTGCCCTAATGACAGACTCATATCGGAAAGAAAGGCACTGACAATATGAAGTTTGGCTGATGCTGCTTGCTCCTTTGTTATTTTACCCGCTGACTCTTGTACCAGTTTATCAGCATTGATGGCACCACAGATCGTTTTCCCGTCAATAGCTATATGTCTATTCGTATAAAGATCATTACCCTCACCTATTTGAACTTTCGACCAGTCGCAATCTTCTATGGACGGTGAATCACCTCTCATATTACAGGCCCATTCTCTGTAACAACTCTCTAATCTTTCTGTTTTTATGATACAAAAAAATCGGCGTAATGTATCATGTGAGGGGGTAGTTTCTAAATCCGGTATGAATCTCCTAAGAAAATCTTTCTTATAACGGGCGAAGTCTGCTATATCATTCCAACTCTGACAATCACAAAAAACACCCGATAAAGTGACAAGCATTATCAATTTGCCCGAATAAGTGACTTTATTCTTTTCACGTGGGTCTATTGTATCAATAGCTTCAGACATACTAGCCATATGACGTGCCAATTCGTCATTTATTAAAAAATCTTTTGCAATCTTATCCATTACTGTTTATTATTTAGACGTGAAGATAATGAAATACCAGAATGAATACAATATAAATAATCAATATATCAATTGAAGAAGCCCGAAGATTAAAAAGGATGAAAGCAATAGGTGGCATGACCATGTAAAGTTGTGACACGTCTATATGAGGAAAAGTAACTAGGAAGACTTTATTTATTATTAGATATACAAGAGTATTGCCATTAAATATGTTTTGAGAAGAGAAGGGAACTATTGATTATTAAACAATTAGCACTCGTGCGTTTTCCCTGTCCAGTGCATGAACTTTATTACCATGCTGTTTCAAAACAGTTATTTGTGGGAAACTATAAAGAGGGAATACTTATATATGACATGGGGGGAACAGGAAAAATCATCTCTTGTCAATTCCCCAATCATGTAGAGATTAACCAGATTGCTGCTTTAAACGCTCATGAACTTCTAGTGGCTACTGGGGGAAAAGGTGTATATAAGCTGGATGTGAATACATACATGAGTGAACCCTATATAACAGCTGATTATAGCAGTTATAACGGGATGAATGGAAATAATATTAATGATGTCTATGTGGATGAAGAAGATCGCATCTGGCTCGCAAATTATCCCACCGGCATTACAATCCGTAACAACCGTTATGGAAGTTATGACCTGATAAGACATTCTCTTGGTAATACCCGGTCACTGGTGAACGATCAGGTTCATGATGTGGTGGAGGATAGTGACGGTGACCTTTGGTTTGCAACCAGTAACGGTATTAGTTTCTATCAGACTGATACAAAAGAATGGCGTTCCTTCTTTAGTTCCTTTGATCCGGTACCGAATGATGAGAATCACATTTTTTTAGCGCTGTGTGAAGTCTCTCCCGGTGTAATGTGGGCTGGTGGTTATACATCGGGTATTTACAAGATAGAGAAGAAGAAAGGGTTTAAGGTAACTTATCTTTCTCCTGCTGCCATTGCAGGAGTACGTCCCGATCAATATATTTATGACATTAAAAAAGATTCGGGAGGTGATATCTGGTCCGGTGGATATTATCATCTGAAGCGTATCAATCTTGAGACTAAAAATGTGCGTTTATATCCGGGAGTAAGTTCTATTACTACCATTCAGGAGAAGGATGACCGGCTGATGTGGATTGGTACGCGAATGGGACTCTACCTGCTTGATAAAGAATCCGGAATTTACCGGTATATTGATCTGCCTATTGAATCTCCCTATATATGTGCATTATACCAGAGAGAAGACGGTATCCTATATATTGGTACCCGTGGAGCCGGACTTCTTGTTTATGACATTAATAAGAAAAAGTTTATCCATCAATATCGTACTGATAACTGTGCGTTGATTTCCGACAATATTTATACAATTCTTCCCCGGCAGGATGAGAGCCTCCTGATGGGTACGGAGACCGGTATCACCATCTATTCCCCTCAAGAACATTCTTTTCGTAACTGGACACGGGAACAAGGATTGATGAGTGTCAATTTTAATGCAGGTTCTGCCACAACCTGCAACAAAAGTACGCTTGTTTTCGGTGGTAATGACGGTGCTGTCAAATTTCCGACAGATATACAGATACCGGAACCGCATTATTCACGTCTGTTATTGCGCGATTTTATGATCGCTTATCATCCTGTTTATCCGGGTGATAACGGTTCTCCACTGAAGAAGGATATTAATGAAACTGACCGGCTGGAACTAGCTTACGGACAAAACACTTTTTCCCTTGATGTAGCTTCCATTAATTATGATTATCCTTCCAACATTCTTTATTCATGGAAAATTGACGGTTATCATAAAGAATGGAGCCGTCCGAGTCAGGATAACCGGATTCTTGTCAGAAATCTGCCTCCCGGCAGTTATACATTGCAGATTCGTGCCATATCCAATGAAGAGAGGTATAAGACCTATGAGACAAGAGATATTCAGATTGTTATAACGCCTCCGGCATGGGCCAGTGTTTGGGCTATGGTAGGCTATGCAATCCTGTTGATACTTGTTATGGTTATCATATTCCGTATCATCATGTTACAAAAGCAAAAGAAGGTGTCGGATGAGAAGACACGGTTCTTCATTAATACGGCTCATGACATACGTACGCCGCTTACGTTGATAAAAGCTCCGCTGGAGGAAGTCATAGAAAATCGTATGGTGACCGAACAGGCGTTACCCCATATGAATATGGCTCTTAAGAATGTAAATACATTGCTTCAGCTGACAACGAACTTGATAAATTTCGAACGGATAGATGTCTATTCATCCACTCTTTATGTTTCCGAGTATGAGCTGAATACTTTTATGAATGATGTTTGTGCTGCTTTTCGCAAATATGCTGAAATGAAACATGTCAGGTTTGTTTATGAAAGCAATTTTGACTATCTGAATGTGTGGTTTGATAGTGACAAGATGGGATCTATTCTGAAAAATATCTTGTCGAATGCATTGAAGTATACACCTGAAGAAGGTAGTGTCTGCATTTCCGCTTGTGAGGAAGGAAACACGTGGAGCATTGAGGTGAAAGATACGGGAATTGGTATTCCTTCGTGCGAACAGAAGAAATTGTTCAGGAACTGTTTTAGAGGTAGCAATGTTGTCAATCTAAAAGTGACAGGTAGCGGAATAGGGCTGATGTTGGTATACAAACTAGTCAAATTACATAAAGGCAAGATTCAGATTCAGAGCAATGAACAACAAGGCACTTGTGTACGAGTTACTTTCCCGAAAGGAAATAGCCATCTTCATAAAGCTAAATTTATTTCTCCCAAGCTGCCGGATGAACGTCCGGAGACTATCATACCGGGTAGTATTTCTGATTTGCCGGCTATGGAAATATCCCAGATAAACAGTTCCTTACAACGTATCCTGATAGTGGAGGATAATGATGATTTGCGTAATTATCTGGTGGATATGCTGAAGACGAGTTATAATATTCAGGCTTGTCCGAATGGAAAGGATGCACTTATCATAATCAGGGAATTTAATCCGGATCTTGTTATATCCGATATAATGATGCCTGAAATGAGCGGAGATGAACTTTGTTCAGCGATAAAAGGGGATCTTGAGATGTCTCATATTCCGGTCGTTTTGTTGACAGCACTGGGAGATGAGAAGAATATGCTCGAAGGGTTGGAAATCGGAGCGGATGCTTATATCACCAAGCCTTTCAGTGTAGGAATACTCAAGGCAACGATTAAGAATTTACTGGCGAATCGTGCTTTGCTCCGTCAGGTCTATAATAGTATCGAAGAGGAAGAACAGAGTTTTCCGGTTAATTGTACTAATACTCTGGACTGGAAATTTATAGCTTCGGTCAAGGAATGTATAGAGAAGAACATGGGGGGATCCGGATTTTAATGTAGAAATGCTTAGTAGTCGCCATCACATGAGTCGTACGAGTTTCTTTAATAAATTAAAGGTCTTGACAGGTTATGCTCCGGCTGATTATATCCGGATGATACGTTTGCAACATGCTGCACAATTGCTAAAGCAGGGCGAATATACAATAGCGGAAATTACCGATAGGGTCGGGTTCTCGGATGCGAAATATTTCCGTGAGGTATTTAAAAAATATTATGGTGTAAGTCCGAGCAAGTATGGAGAGTCGGAAAAGACAGGATCTTATCCGGCAATCAATTTAAAAAATGAGAAATAGTAGGTGGCGTATATAAACATTGTTCTATGTCCGGTTGTTATGTTTGGCAAACAAATATATATTCTGCCGGATGAAAGCAATATTGATATTTTTAGCTGGTCTGCTTTTCCCTATAACTTTTTTATTCGGGCAAAGTGCAATTCAGAAATATGCGGGAACGGCTATGCCGTATCCTTTTATAAAGAATCTATCTGTTTTGAACCATGATGGTATGGTTCCTTTTTATATCAATCATTTAGGAAGGCACGGAGCACGGTTCCCGACTTCGGGAAGAGCATTAGAGAAGGTTAGAAATGTACTTATATTGGCGGAGCAGGAAAAAAGATTGACTGTAAAAGGTCAGGAACTGCTTGCTACGGTATTACGGCTATCCGAAGCTTTCGAAGGACAATGGGGAGAATTGTCGGCAGTAGGAAAGCAGGAACAAAAGGGGATAGCAGAGCGTATGCTATTGCGTTATCCTCAAATATTTGTAGATTCGGCGCGAATTGAAGCGATAGCTTCCTATATTCCTCGTTGTATTAGTAGTATGGATGCTTTTCTTTCTGGTATGGAAAAACAGGATTCCTCATTGGTAATAAAGAAAAGTGCAGGAAAGCAATATAACCCACTTCTTCGTTTTTTTGATTTGAACAAGCCTTATGTTTATTATAAAGAGAAAGGTGACTGGATTTCTTTGTATGAATCATTTGTGCAAGATAAGATAGTTTTTACACCTGTCATGAAAAGGATTTTTCTCACCTCAGGACAAGAAACAGAACAGGAAAAACGGGAGTTTGTCATGGCTTTGTTCTCAATAGCAGCTATACTTCCTGATACAGGCTTATCTTTTAATATGAAAGGTATTCTCAATGATAAAGAATGGTATGGTTATTGGCAAACACAAAACTTGCGGCAATATCTGACTAAAAGTGCAGCACCAGTTGGAAATATGTTGCCGGTTGCAATTGCATGGCCGTTACTTTCAGAGTTTATTCAAACGACAGAGCAGGCAATTAACGGGCAATCGGACAATCGGGTGGATCTTCGTTTTGCGCATGCAGAGACTGTCATTCCTTTTGTTGCATTGATGGGTATAGGAAAAACGGATATACAGATAGCATCACCTGATTCCGTATCTATTTATTGGAAAGATTATGAAATTGCTCCGATGGCAGCTAATGTGCAATGGGTGTTTTATCGTGATAAGAACTGTCAAGTCTGGGTCAAAATACTTTTGAATGAGCAAGAAGTAACCATTCCGGTGGTCACATCCTTTTTCCCATATTATCGGTGGGAAGAAGTCTGCCACTATCTGAAACAACGGATAGCAATATCAAAAGAGATTCTTTCCAGGTTTTCAAGTAAGACTGATTAGCAAAAAAGCCCTGTAAGAATGATTGCTTCTCACAGGGCTTATTTGTATGGAAAGAGTATTTTTTATAATAATTTGTTGGAGCCAAGTATAATCAACATGGTATATCCCAATATCAGTCCGATGATTCCCATGATTATTCCGACTTTTTCCATATCCTTTTGCTGAATCATGCCTGTGGCATGTGCCAATGCGTTGGGAGGAGTACTGATAGGCAATATCATTGCTAATGATGAACCGATTGCCACTCCAATCAATAAAGTCTCTACTCCACCTAAGGAAGATAGGTTCTCACGCATGCTGCTTCCTGCAATGGCTAGGATGGGGACGAGCAATGCTGCCGTAGCTGTATGTGAGATGAAATTAGCCATAGCATAACAAATAAGTCCGGAGCCGACAATCATTAATACAGGAGGCCATGTGTTGAATGGGATAGCTTCAATCATATGTTTCGCCAGTCCGGTTTCTTGTAAAGCAACGCCCAGAGCGAAGCCGCCGGCTACCATCCAAAGTACGCTCCAACTGATTTCTTCCAGATCGCGTTTGGTGATGACTCCCGTTATACAGAAAACGGCTACCGGAATCATAGCTACTACATTAGAGTTTACTCCCGTCACCTTGTCAAACATCCAAAGTATGACTGTGATAGCAAAAGTGATATAAACCACAATGGAACGCCAGTCTTTTTTGGCTTCGCCTTCAATTTGTAATTCAATATTTTTTTGTTTAAAGGGAAACAATCGTAAAAGTATGAACCAAGCGATAAACAATACAATAATAGTATAGGGTAACATAAAACTCATCCATTCTCCGAAACCGATATTCAGGTTCAGTCCCTCCGGATCATTCAGGTATTTTAAGGCAATTGCGTTGGGCGGTGTGCCGATAGGAGTTCCCATGCCGCCTACATTAGCAGCTACAGGAATAGCCATAGCCAGACCTATTTTTCCTTTACCGTCTGCCGGAAGTGCTTTTAATACAGGAGTTAGGAAAGTGAGCATCATGGCAGCTGTAGCCGTGTTGCTAAGGAACATTGAAAATGCAGCTGTAACAAGAATGAATCCTAATAGTACATAGCGTGATTGGGTTCCGAAAGGTCTTAGCATGACGCGTGCCAACAATACGTCCAATCCGCTTTTGGTTGCTGCGATGGCAAGTATGAACCCACCAATAAATAACATAATGATTGGATCGGCAAAGCAATGCATAATGGATTTATATTTGACTGTCTGTCCCAATTCTTCTGTCGAGATTCCTTGAGTAAGGAACCATAAGCTGCTGTCGGAAACGGTGAGTAACAATAAAACGACAATCAATACGGAAGTGGTCCATGCAGGGACAGCCTCGAATACCCACATCAGTGTGGCAAAAATAAAGATAGAAATAAGTCTTTGTTCTATAACTGTTAACCCTTCTATACCAAATGTGTCAATAGGGAGGAGCCATAAAATAAGGGAAAGGGTAATAGCTACGGTTAGCTTTATGCATCTGGCCACTGTCTGATTTTTTGCCAACCGTTTGGCTTTCTTTAAGTCTTGATAAGCTTCCACTAGATGGAAGCCGTGAAAAATCTTGTACATAATACTAGTTTAAGATAAAATTAAAAAACGGTGCAAAAATAACTTTTTATTCTATATCTCGTAAATCAACGAGAGAAGTTTTTTATAATTCTTTTGGATTGTGATGTCCTTGAAGATATTAATATGGATATTAGGTAGTCTGCTGCAATTTCTCTAAATTTGTGCCATTAACTCGACTAATACATTCATGGAGCACACTGAAACTTTAATAGTAGAGCAGTTGAAGATAGGCAACGAAGACGCCTATCAATACATCTATGACCGTCACTATGCTCTGCTGTGTCATGTCGCAAGTGGCTATGTAAAAGATCAATTCCTCGCGGAAACCATTGTCGGGGATACTATTTTTCATTTATGGGAGATTCGTGAAACGTTAGAGATTTCCGTTTCTATCCGTAGCTATTTGGTGAGAGCCGTCCGTAATCGTTGTATCAACTATCTGAATTCTGAATGGGAAAAGCGTGAGATCGCGTTTTCATCTCTAATGCCTGATGAGATAACAGACGATAAAATGACGATCTCCGATTCGCATCCGTTAGGTGCATTGCTGGAGCGTGAACTGGAAGAGGAAATATATAAAGCCATTGATAAATTGCCGAATGAATGTCGTCGCGTATTCGATAAAAGTCGTTTTGAAGGAAAATCATACGAAGAAATTTCTCAAGAGTTAGGCATCTCTGTCAATACGGTTAAATATCATATAAAGAATGCATTAGCATCTTTACAAATGAATCTAAGTAAATATCTGATTACTCTACTTTTATTTTTTTTCGGGTAAAAACGAAAAAAAGTCATTTTCAGACTACCCTCAATTAAAAAACTACTGTCTCCTTTATAGAACGCAGAAAAATGGAAGAAGAAAAGAAACATATTGATGAATTGATTGCAATCTATCTGACGGAAGGTTTGGACAAAAATGCTTTAGCCGAACTGAAAGCATGGATAGCTGCATCACCTGAAAATAAGAATTACTTTATTCAGCAGCGGGAAGTCTGGTTTTCTGCTGTCAGTCGTGAAGCTGCGTCGAAATACAATAAAGATAAAGCGTTCGATACATTTAAGAAACGTATCGGAAATCGGAAGGAAATAGAAAAAACTTCTCATCATGGATTCCGGTTGTCAATGTTGTGGCGTTATGCAGCGATTATTGCAGTCATACTTGCAGTCGGCTGCTTCTCTTATTGGCAGGGAGGAGTGAACGTAAAAGACACATTCGCGGATATATCCGTAGAAGCTCCTTTAGGATCGAGGACAAAGCTTTATTTGCCGGACGGTACATTGGTTTGGCTGAATGCCGGTTCACGAATGACTTACTCACAAGGTTTCGGAGTCGATAATCGTATGATCGAACTGGAAGGTGAGGGATATTTTGAAGTCCGGCGGAATGAAAAACTCCCTTTCTTTGTAAAGACTAAAGATTTACAATTGCAAGTACTGGGAACAAAATTTAATTTTCGCGATTACCCGGAGGATCATGAAGTTGTAGTATCTTTATTGGAAGGGAAAGTAGAACTGAATAATTTACTGAAAAAAGAGAAAGAAGCAATTCTTGCGCCTGATGAGAGAGCAATATTGAATAAAACGAACGGACGGATGACAGTAGAAACAGTTACAGCCTCTAATGCTTCGCAATGGACGGACGGTTATCTGTTTTTTGATGAAGAGCTTCTGCCGGACATCGTGAAAGAATTGGAACGTAGCTACAATGTAACTATTCGCATTGCCAATGATTCTTTAAATACCTTCCGGTTCTACGGTAATTTTGTCCGTCAGGAACAAGGTATTCAGGAAGTATTGGAGGCGTTGGCATCTACGGAGAAAATACAATATAAGATTGAAGAACGCAATATAACTATCTATTAACCGGTTACCAGAGATTTATAATACTATGATTGTTTAACCTTAGAAATTGAAGAATATGAGTAAAGGAAATAATACCGAATAGTCTTTAGTGAATGATAAGAAGGGAAAATAAAAAACCGGAAGATCTCGAACATCTTCCGGCTCCTGAATCTCTTCTTCAACAACTTTCAAACGTGAGCATGTTTTCAAAAGAGATAATGCAAAGTTAGCAAAATACATCTCTTTTAAAACGAGTTATTCAAGTTTTAATTAAATAATTTGTTTATTTTATGAATTACAGGAAGAAGGCCATATTAATGGTCGTGGCTCTCTTTTGCCTTAACATAGCAATGCTAGCCCAGGCCGTTTCATTGAAAATGAATAATGTTTCGGTGAAAGAAGCGATGACGCAACTGAAAAATAAAAGCGGATATTCTTTCGTATATAAAGTCGGGGATCTGGATACCAAAAAGATTGTAAATGTAAAGGCGAAACAGTTGATTGAAGCCATCGATCAGATTTTGTACGGACAAAACGTTGTTTATGAAGTGAAAGGCAAGAACATTATTGTTCAAAAAGGGCAACCTCGCCCGAAAGAAGTGAAAGATAGTAAGAAACGAAAAATCACAGGTGTGGTGAATGACCAGAATGGTGAACCTATTATCGGTGCTACTGTTAAGGAAAAGGGAGGCGTGAATGGAACCGCGACTGATTTGGATGCAAAATTTGCTTTGGAGGTATCACCTGGAGCTGTGTTGGAGATTTCTTATATCGGTTATCAAACACAAGAAGTAAAAGTGGGCGACCGGACAGCTTTGGCTATTACTTTGATTGAAGACCAGCAGGTGCTGGATGAAGTGGTAGTAGTCGGATATGGTACAACCTCTCGGAAAAACCTGACTACAGCTATTGCTACCGTAAAGACTGATAAAATATCGAAAGCTGCCAATAGCAGTGTAGCCAGTATGTTATTAGGGCGTGCGGCAGGATTGCAGGCTACGGTAAATAGCACTCAACCCGGAGGTGAAATTAAGATTTCTATTCGTGGTGGTGAAAATCCTATTTATGTGGTTGACGGGGTAGTGATGCCTAATTCATCTTTGGAAGTAGGGAGCGGGGACACAGGATTGCCGGATGGTGTTAAACGTGCAGCGCTGGCAGGTCTGAATCCTAGTGATATAGAATCTATCGAAGTATTGAAAGATGCTTCTGCGGCTATCTATGGTATTGGTGCAGCTGATGGTGTTATCCTGATTACTACCAAAAAAGGTGCGGAAGGAAAGCCGCATATTACCTATGAAGGGAGTTATTCTATTCAGAAGCGTTATTCTTATGGGATGAATCGCCTCAATTCACAAGAATACATGAATATGGTTAATTTGTTCGGAAAAGAAAATTATCTGTATGTTAATGAGCAATATCCTTATGGAAATGTGGGATATGATGGTAAATGGACACCGATATTTACATCCGAACAAATAGCGAATGCAGCTACGACCGACTGGTTGAGTTATGTGTTGAAGACAGGGCAAGTCAATAATCAGAACCTGACGATTAGTGGCGGTTCAAAAGCAATCCGTTATTATTTAGGTTTAAATTACTACGATGAAGATGGAATTGTCCGTAATGCCGGAATGCAACGTTATTCTTTGCGTACGAATATTTCTGCGCAGTTGTTCAGTTTCTTGAAGTTAACGACCATAGCAAATCTGAACCATAATAAATACAGTAATTCCACGGTAGGAGGAGATACCGGTAATCAAAGAGACTCGGCGGCGGGCTCTCTTTATACAGCCATGAATTATCCTACTTATCTTCCTATGTATGATAACATGGGAGAATATACGATATTCAACAGGGAACCGAATCCGCTGGCTGCATTGCAAATCCGCGACCAATCTAAACAGAGTAGCTACTATGTGAACTTTGCGCTCGACCTTGATATTATCAAAAATATGTTATCCGCCAAGTTATTATATGGTGTGAATAAAGAGAACGGAAAACGTTCTGCCTATATTCCTAAGGATGTGTATTGGGGACTTGTCCGCAAATCAAGGGGAAGCCTTGGATATAATGAACGGCAGTATGAGACGATGGAAGGTACTCTTTCTTTCCGGCATAAATTCTGGAATATAATAGACGTGAATGCTGTAGCGGGAATAGGACGCTATTTGGACAAGGGAACCGGAATGACAGTCTCTTATCAGAATGCGAATGATATGATTAATGACAGCAATCTGGCCGCTGCGGATGGTCCATTCTCTCCGACTTCCTATAAATATGAAAATGAGAAACGTTCTCAATTCCTTCGTGCTTCTTTTGATATATTGGATCGTTATGTATTGACAGCCACTTTACGGCGAGATGGAACAGACAAATTCTTCCCGGATAAAAAATACTCACTTTTTCCGTCCGCTTCGGTAGCCTGGAAGCTTTCCAATGAATCGTTTATGCAAAACCTTTCTTGGTTGAATCTGTTGAAAGTGCGCGCCAGTTATGGTATGACGGGTAGCGACAATCTGGGAACATCTTTATATGGTATTGTCGGTATATCTCGTGAGGATATCAAGTTCTCGAATAGCAGCGTTACTTATGTACCTTATGCATTGCAAAGTGCCAATTATTCGGATGTGACCTGGCAAAAGACAACGATGAAAAACATCGGACTGGATTTCTCAATTTTGAAAGATAGGATATGGGGAAGTCTTGATGTCTTTAGAAATGATGTGACTAACCTGCTGGATACAGCTCCTACCTCTTTATTGAATATGTATGGTTATCGTCCTGTAAATGGAGGACATTATAAACGGACTGGTGTGGAATTGTCCTTGAACACTTTGAATATCCAAACACCGAATTTTAAATGGACTTCTTCGCTTGCATTGTCTCATTATAATGCATGCTGGATTGAGCGGATGCCGAATTTCGATTATAAAAAATACCAGAAGCGGGAAAATGAGCCGATGAATGCATACTATTATTATAAGATGGTTGGAGTCATTAATGAAGACAGAAGTAATATGCCGGATTCTCAACGCTCGTTGCCCCGTGAAGCGCAGTTGCCCGGATATCCGATTATTGATGACCGTAATGGAGATGGCAAAATCGATATCAATGATATTTATATGGACAACACATTGCCTAAAGTATATTATGGTTTTGGTAATACCTTTGCTTATAAGAAATTTGATTTGGATATTTATATGTACGGACAGTTGGGGGTAAAGAAGTTTAATTCCACCCATTCCAGTAATTGTTCTGCAGCCAATTTGGCAAGCGGCATATTGGCTGCTAATCCTACAGATTATGCCTATTCTATTTGGAATTCACAGACCAATCCGAATGGGGAGGTACCGGGAATTGCTTATAAATCTGTAACACTTCCCGAAAATGCTCCTATCAACGCATTCTGGGAGAAAGCCTCATTTTTGAGAGTCAGAAACATTACGCTAGGATATAATTGGGATGCGAGAAAACTGGCTTTCCTGAAAGGTAATGTACAGAATATCCGTCTTTTTGTAGATTTTCAAAATCCATTCACATTGACCAAGTTCGAAGGCGACGACCCGGAGATTGAAACCTCTGCCGGTAACCTTGGCCATGGGCAATATCCTCAATTGAGAGTTTATTCTTTTGGTGCGAAAATTTCATTCTAATTGATATAAAATATAGAAATATGATGAAAAAGAAAATATTATTTCCGATACTGTCGTCTTTGTTGCTTTTGTTGGGAAGTTGCGAGAATAATTTCGATGCGCATATCTATGGCAATCTCATGCAAGGCAAATATCCGTCTACAGAAGATGAATGTGTTTCTTATATGATGACGTGTTATATTCCGTTTACCTCAGTATTTACATACGAAATAAATAGTGGAACAGGACAGCACGGCTTCTATATTGCTACCGGGGGGAATATTCGTATGTTTGATTCTACGTCAGATATAATGGCACCTGCTACGGTGAAATGTAACGATGAATGGCTTCGTTTTACTCAGGCAAACTTCGAAAATTGCTATTACTTCTGGAGAGGTTGGGTAGACGATGCCCATAACCTGAATCATTTTCCTAAAACGGCAGAAGTAACTCGTTTTACAGAGATTATCGGTACGTTGGAAAAAGTCTCGGAAGACGTACTTTCGAAAGAAAAGAAGAGCAACCTGTTGGGAGAGGCCCGCTTGTGCCGGGGGATGATGTTGTATTACTTGATGCATATTTATGGTCCGGTGCCGGTGATAATCAATCCGGAAGACGTGTTTAATGAAGAAGCATTGAGGAATACGGTTCGCCCCACATTGACCGAGATGTGCAGTTGGATTACAGATGATTTGGAGTTTGCTGCCAATAACGCTCCTGAAACTACATTGGAAAAAGGACGATATACCCGTGATTATGCCCGCTTCTGTCTGATGCGTCATTGTCTGAATGAAGGAGGACATATGGAGGGGTACTATCAAAAGGCCTTGGATATGTATGACGAATTGAAAGGAAAATATTCTTTGTTTAAATCGGGAAGTAATCCATATACAGACCTGTTTAAAAATGCCAATAAATTTAATAACGAAATCATTATGGCTGTAAGTTGTGACCCGAATGCCGACGGTAATCCTAAGAACGGAAATGCCAATATACTTTCTATGTTGGTTGTTCCTAATGAAGCGTCAGCGTTAGATCCGCAGGGAAATCGTACTGCTTTCTATCCTCAAAATGGCGGTTGGAATGCTTTTTACAATGTAGCTCCTAAGTTCTATAACAGTTTTGAAGAGGGCGACAAACGTAAAGATGCCATTCTTACAGAATTTTGGACAAAAGACGGAATAAAAGTGACAAAAAATGATATTGGTGTGAAATGGGATGGATTTATTTGTAATAAATTTCCGGTAGAAACGCCGGGAACTTTCCAGGGTACGGACATTCCTTTGGCTCGGTGGGCGGATGTATTGTTGATGTATGCTGAAGCAAAAGTTCGTTTATCGAAAGTAGCTCCGACTACAGATGCAATAGCTGCCGTGAATGAGGTACGTAATCGTGCTGGGCTTGGAGATTTATCATCTGTCGATACATCATCAGCGGAAGCTTTTCTGACTGCCATCCTGAAAGAGCGTGGACATGAACTGTTTTATGAAGGATGCCGTAAGATTGATTTGATTCGTTTCAATCGTTATGCGCGTGAGACAGCAGACATAAAAGGAACAGTACCTACTAAACAGTATATGCCACTGCCCAATTATGCTGTAGACCAGGCAGCAGAGAATGGAAAAACTCTCGAGCAAAATTATGAAAGACCGGAGTGGAAAACAGACAAAGATGCAGCTGGCGGAATCTAAAAGAATGATTTTTATTCAATTAAATAATTAAGTAACATGAAATATATGAATTATCTAATAGGTATGCTAATGATATTTGCCGGATGGGGATGTTCGGAGGATATGATACAAGAAAAAAAAGAACCGATGATAGCTACTGACGGTGGATACCTGTTTGCTCATATGACAGATGAAAATTATGCTCGTTTGTTTTATTCAGTTTCTCGTGATGCATTCCATTGGGAAACATTGAATAAAAAGCGGATTGTGTTACCTGAGTATTGCGGTCACCCGGATATTTGTCAGGGTAAGGATGGCGTCTATTATATGATTGGCGTACAGCCAAACACAGGGATACCTATATTGTGGTCGTCTTCTGATTTAGTGACTTGGCAGAGTACTAAGTTGAAAAAGTCTATATTCAATAAAATATCAGATTTGGGTTATAAGAATGAAGAAACCTATTATGGAGCTCCAAAGATGTTTTATGATGAGGCTGATGGACGATATATCATAACCTGGCATGCTGGTAAAACAGGAAAAGACAGTGATACATCAGAGTGGAAGTCCAAACGTACATTTTATATATTAACATCGGATTTCAAGACATTCACCGAGCCGCAACGTCTGTTCAATTTTACGGGTAGTGATGAAGATATGGCAACCATCGATGTGATTATTCG
>OLIS01001661.1_pt1 | contig 15778 bp, 10 predicted proteins | sample 1601351 | NCBI WGS metagenome assembly OLIS01 (sample SAMEA2452122, study PRJEB22498) | human gut metagenome | biome: human feces; feature: human gut; material: feces | place: Australia | collected 2012
CGCTGGGTGTGCCTTATGATGAGAGCTGCATATCGCCCGAGAGAATGATTTTTATCACGGATAAGGATTCCGAGATTTACCGTTCGAAGGAGTGGTATGGGGTGCTGCCCGCAGAGGAGATTTCGTTGAGAAGAGAGGCTTTCGTGAAGAGGGGGCTGACGATTGATGGCAGAGCTTCTTCATCTGGTTTTTCTTCATCTGGTTCTTCTTCATCTGGTTTTTCTTCATCGGAATTACGCGGAAAAAACGGAACCTTAGCCGCTTTATCGGAAGGCTATTCGCCGCAGAATTTAAACGGAACCTTAGCCGCCTTAGGTGGGGGGAGTGGCTCTGCTGATGCGGATGGCTGCTCGGCTGATACAGGAACTCAAGGCGCTAGCCAATGGCCGCAAGGCCAAATCCGTTTAAATTCCGTGCGTAATCCGGGAAGCAAGAATGTTCCGATTCCTCCGTGTAATCCGATGAAGAAAATCGATGAAGAAAATCCGATGAATGGAAATCCGATGAATGAAAATTCCGCAAGTGAGAAGAATCTCATAGCTTTCGAACTCTTCAAGGAGGCTGCGGGATTGCAGGGGATGGATATCGATACCATCGGTTCCCGTCATTCTTCCCTGCTCGCTATTATGAGCGCAGGAGCATCTAGAGTAATGGGTGAAGACGAACTGATGAAGGTGGTGGCGAAGAAGATGCCTAGCTATTACGAGGAGCGTGACTGCCACCAGCTGATTCATGATTTCTATGCGAAATATGGCGACAGTTCGAAGCCTTTTTCGCGTGATGTGATTCGTATCAATGCCACGGCAGAGAAGGCGGCAAGCGGCTTGGTTGGGGGTACTATTATGGGGGATGCTGGGTACAGCTTGCTTGCCGGGGATTGCAAATCTCCGGGGCGCCTGGCGGGCTTTAATTCCGACGTTCAAATTGAAGACGATGAATATCCTGCTCCGCCTCCCATGCCCGAGAAGCTGCCCAAGCTGGTAGAACTCCTGGTATCCAAGACTCCGGATATCTACAAGCCAGCCGTGGCTTGCGCCATCTTTCCGCCACTCGCCACGCATCTCTGGCGAACACGCTTCAGATATATTGATAACGTGGAGCATGAAGCAACACTTTCCGTGTGCCTGCTCGCCGGAACCGGTGCCGGAAAATCGTGCGTGCAGATGCCCATCAACTATATCATGGAGGATATCCGCAAGCGTGATAAGGAAAACATGCGCCGTGAAAAGGAATGGAAGGATGAAATGGTGCGAAAAGGTGCCAACAAGGACAAGCGCAAACGTCCGGAAAACCTTATCATTCAGGAGATTGATGCCGATATGACCAATCCGGCTTTCGTGATGCGTACTGCCGAGGCACAGGAGCACTTTCTCTATACTTCCATGAACGAGCTCGACCAGTTTGACGCCCTCAGGGGAATGGGAAACCAGCAGTTCCGTATCATGTGCCTCGCCTTTGACCCAGGAAATACCTTCGGTCAGCAGCGCGTTGGTGTTCAGAGTGTTACGGAAAGAGTTACCATCCGGTTCAATTGGAATGCGTCTTCCACCATCGACAAGGGTCAGCGCTATTTCTCGAAGGTGTTGATAGACGGACCGCTGAGCCGCATCAATTTCTGCACCATCCCTGAAAGGGAGATAGGCGAGGACATTCCGGTTTACGGCACCTACGATGAGGCGTATCGCACGGCTTTGAAGCCTTACATCGAGAACCTCTGCATGGCCACGGGCCTTGTAGATTGTCCGGAAGCCTTCCAGCTTGCCACGGTGCTGAAGAACGAGAATGCCGAGTTTGCCCGCACCTCCCAGAACCGCATCTACGAGAATTTCAGTTTTCGTGCCAACGTGATAGCCTATCTCAAGGCATGCGTGCTCTATGTGGCGAATGGTTTCAAGTGGGAGCCTGAGATTGATGACTTTATCCGCTGGAGCGAGCGTTACGACCTGTGGTGCAAGATGCGTTTCTTTGGTGATATGATTGCGAAGGAAATGAACAGTGCCGAGAGAAGTTCGAAGCGTGGACCGGAGAATCTGCTGCAGCTTTTGCCCGATGTGTTCACCCTGTCGCAGTTGGAGGCACTCCGTCTGGAACATGGATTGGAGCAGAAGGGCACCAAGGGCATCATCCGCCAGTGGGTTCACCGACAGTATATCGAGCGAATTAAGCCGCAGGGCGAGGATGGGCGTGACAGTTACAGTTGTGACAGTTTTAGAAAGCTTAAGTATAGAAATAGTTTATAGTTTACAATTTATAGTTTATAGTTCTTTTTTATGGAAATCATTTTGAAGCGTATTGCCAGGAAGGATGCCTATACCATTGGGCATCTGTATATCCTGAAGGATGGGGAGGTGACGAGAAAGGTGAACTGTGCCATGATGAACCCGCATCTGAAGCGTTGGTTCACAAGCACCTTCGACCCCGGGTTGCTGAAGGGGGAGACCTGTTTTTGTGATACCCTGGAGCCTACTTGGCGCAATCTTCTGGGGGTGGAGTTGAAGCCCGAAGAGGAGAATGTGCGATTGGGACGTGTGTCGGGCAAGAAGGCGCAGAAGATGAAGGGTGCCACAGCGATTCCCGAGGGTACTTACCCCGTGCTGGTTACCAAGTCGCCGAGATTTAAGGAGTGGTTGCCCTATGTGCAGGGTGTGCCCGGTTTCGAGGGCATCCGGATTCATGTGGGTAATGAGCCGAAGGATACGCAGGGGTGTATTCTGGTGGGTGAGAACAAGGTGAAGGGCATGGTTGTGAATTCCCGCATCTGGCTGCATCGCCTGATGCAGCGCATTTCGGAAGCGAAGGAGCGGGATGAGGCCATCTGGCTTACCATTGTATAATCGAAAAAGAGGAGGGTGTGTCAAAAGTCCAAGACACACCCTCCTCAACTTTTTCTTAGAACAGCTTGGCGAATGCCTCGGCTGTCTTGCCGGTATATACTTTCATCTCGGTGACTGGCTGGTAGCTGAAGTCCTTGAAGCTCAAAAGCTGGGCGGCTACAAACTGGCCATCCTGCGAGATGCATGCCTCCAGCTTTATGTTGCCCATGCCTACGGTAGAAACGGGGAATTTGCTGATGGCAGCCTCCATGTTCTCAGGGGCAGAAGAGAGGATGTTCTCCAGTTTTCTGCCATCCTCGATGGTGTACTCCTGTTCCTTTACCTTGAGCACGCTGTTGGTTGGCTTGTAAACAAGTTTCATAGTCCAACCCATGAAACCCTTCTTTACCTCGATGTCGTTGAGTGCCATCAAATTCTCAGTCATTTCCAAATGATTTATCTTTGCCATAATAATGTTTCCTTTTCTAATTTAAAATTGTTTTGTATATATATAATTAAACTGTTTTTTTCTTGATAATCAGGGGATAAGAAGAATTCCTCTGACTTAATATAGGGGTGTACAAATCCTTATCGCATACCTGTAATCTGATACCAGATATCAGATGGATATACGATATATATGCTCATCAATAAATTTTAAAAAAAAGGAAACTAGCAGAGGAGACGCCGCAGGCAAATGACATAATATTTGCTGGCGACATCAAAGTGGATAGGGGCACTCTCCTGGCGGACAGGCTCCATGCCACCATAAAGGGCGGATAAAAGGGTGGATAATAAACGGATTCTATGTAAGAGCAATCTACTTGCTGCCTGATTGCCACCATGAATATTGCCACTCGGCAATAATCGCTGAGGACGCTCGCTGCATGCCCTGTAGGCCTGTGACGAGGCATTCTCCAACTGGGCTTCCTGCTGCTGGTCGTGGTGCTCTACCTTCGCCAAACCATCCTTCTTCGGAAGGGCTTCGGAAGCGTACTGTCCATCTTTTTGACAAGCAGCACTTGCGTAAGAATCCTGAAAATCAGAAAATTTAGAAGCAGCCGATACATCGCCATGACCTATTAAGACCATGGATACAATCAAAAGAATGTATCGCACCAGCTGCTTCATCTTACCTAAATCTAAATTTTATTCAAAACCTAAATTATGATTTTGAAAACCCACTTTTTTTTATATAATTCTTTAGTAACTTCTTGCTATGATGACACGGGCCACGGCTGGCTTGCCGCTTACCATATCTACACCAGGAGTCTGCTCGTAAGCGAATGGCACGCAACGGATAGTTGCCTGTGTCTCCTCCTTGATCTTTGCCTCGGTCTCGGCTGTACCGTCCCAGTGGCAGAGGAAGAAACCGCCATCCTTCACGCGCTCCTTGAACTCCTCGTAGTTGTCGCACTCGTATACGTGAGCATCACGATAAGCACGAGCCTTCTCGAAGATGTTCTTCTGAATCTCGTCGAGCAGGTTCTTCACGCGCTCTACGATGCCATCGAAGCTGACGTTCTCCTTCTCCAATGTATCACGACGCATAATCTCGATGGTGTTGTTCTCCAAGTCGCGGCCACCCATGGCGAGACGCACTGGAACACCCTTCAGCTCATAGTCAGCAAACTTGAAGCCAGGACGCTTAGCGGTGTTGTCATCATATTTCACGCTGATGCCCAGCTCGCGGAGCTGGTCGATGACCGGCTGCAACTTGGCTGTAATCTGAGCCAACTGCTCGTCGCCCTTGTTGATAGGAATGATAACCACCTGGATTGGAGCCAGCTTTGGAGGCAATACCAGTCCGTTGTCATCGCTGTGAACCATGATGAGGGCACCCATTAATCGGGTAGAAACGCCCCATGAAGTAGCCCAAACGTACTCTGGCTTGTTCTCCTTGTTCAAATATGTTACGTCGAAGCTCTTGGCGAAGTTCTGACCCAGGAAGTGGGATGTACCACTCTGCAGTGCCTTGCCATCCTGCATCATAGCCTCGATGGTATAAGTGTTCAGGGCACCGGCGAAGCGCTCGGTCTCGCTCTTCACACCCTGCAATACAGGCACGCCCATATACTTCTCGGCGAACTCAGCGTATACCTTCAGCATCTCCTGAGCCTTTGCCTCAGCCTCTTCCTTGGTGGCGTGGGCAGTATGGCCCTCCTGCCAAAGGAACTCTGAAGTGCGGAGGAACGGACGGGTACGCATCTCCCAACGCATTACGTTGCACCATTGGTTGCAGAGGATAGGGAGGTCGCGCCAGGAATGAATCCAGTTCTTGTAGGTGTTCCAGATGATGGTCTCGGAAGTAGGGCGGATGATGAGCTCCTCATCGAGCTTTGCATTCGGATCAACCTCCACCTCGGTGCCATCCTCTGTAGAGCGCAGGCGATAGTGTGTAACCACGGCACACTCCTTGGCGAAACCAGCCACGTGCTCAGCCTCACGAGAGAAGAAGCTCTTCGGGATGAGGAGAGGGAAGTATGCGTTCTGTACACCAGTCTGCTTAAACATCTTGTCGAGCTGCTGCTGCATCTTCTCCCAGATAGCGTAGCCGTATGGTTTGATGATCATACATCCGCGAACTGGCGAGAGCTCTGCGAGGTCAGCCTTCACAACCAAGTCGTTGTACCACTGACTGTAGTTATCAGCGCGCTTGGTCAAATTCTTAAGTTCTTTAGCCATATTCCTATTTATATTTCTTTTTTTTTATATTTTCACTTTATATATATAATAATGTATAGCGCCCTGGGCGGAGAAGGAGAAACCTTGATGGAAGGGTCGTCCTGAGTCTCCCGAAAGTGGCATTTAGGGGATTTCCTACATGAAAATAGGCATTTTCCCTGCCTCAATTCGGCAAATACATGTAAATTTGCATGCAAAATTACAAAAAAATATTAGAAAACTATCATTTTTGGGGAAAAAATAAGTATCTTTGCACCCAAATTATAGGTTTATTGAACAATTATAACATAATTATAGGAGAATTTGAAAATGAAAAAGATGAATTTAACTGCAGCAGCGCTTTCTATGCTGCTCATTCTTGGTAGTTGTGGAACCAATCAGAAGACGGGTACTGCCGTTGGTGCCGGTTCTGGTGCTGCCTTGGGTGCACTTGTTGGTGGATTGTTGAACAATAGCCATCGTGGAACAGGTGCTGCAGTAGGTGCTGCCATCGGCGCTGCCGTGGGTGGTACTGCGGGTAACTTGATTGGAAAGCACATGGATAAGGTAAAGGCAGAGGCTGCGGCTGTGAAGAATGCACAGGTATCCACAGTGACTGATGCCAACGGACTGACTGCCGTGAAGGTGACCTTCGATTCTGGTATCCTCTTCCCATTGAACGGTTCTACTCTCAACGCCAATGCCAAGAACGATTTGGCTAAGTTTGCTCAGGTGTTGAAGAACAACAGCGACTGCGAGGTTGCTATCCAGGGTTATACTGATGCTACAGGTTCTGACGCCGTAAACGTTCCTCTGAGTGAGAACCGTGCCAAGGCTGTATACAACTATCTTTCTTCTTGTGGCGTATCTGCAAGTCAGGTAAAGAGCGTACAGGGTCTGGGTTCTTCTAACCCAGTGGTTGATACCAAGGCTGCATGTGCCCAGAACCGCCGTGTAGAGGTTTATCTCTATGCTAGCCAGGCAATGGTTAACGCTGCCAACAACGGTACTTTGAAGTAAGAATCTTTCTTTGCTTCGAAGTTAGGAAAGAAGTAATAAATCGACTTTAATTTTTTTGTTTTTCAATCTATGGTATTGAAAAAAGTTAGAAATATAATCAAATGGGTGGTGGTGCTGTTTTTCAGCACCACCATTCTTGCTGTAGTAGCCTACCGTTTCATCCCGGTGTATCTCACTCCGCTGATGATTATCCGCTGCTTTCAGCAAGTGGCTGATGGAGAGAGTATTACACTGCATCATCATTGGGTTTCGATGGAGAAAATCTCGCCCCACATGCCTGTGGCGGTGATGGCGAGCGAGGATGCCCGTTTTCTGAAGCATCATGGTTTCGACTTTGATGCCATTGAGCATGCGGCGAAGAACAACGCCCGTGGCGGCAAGGTGCATGGCGCCAGCACCATCAGTCAGCAGACGGCGAAGAATGTGTTCCTCTGGCCGGGCCGTTCGTGGACGCGCAAGGGCTTCGAGGTATATTTCACCTTCCTCATCGAACTGATGTGGAGCAAGCAGCGCATCATGGAGGTTTATCTCAACAGCATCGAGATGGGTCCCGGCATCTATGGCGTGGATGCCGTGGCGGAGTATCATTTCGACAAGAAGGCGCAGGATCTGTTTCGTGGTGAATGTGCCCTGATAGCGGCCACGCTGCCTAATCCCCGCAAGTTCAGCTCCCTGCATCCTAGCGCCTACATGAAGAAGCGCCAGCGCCAGATAGAACATCAGATGAAGTTCATCCCTTCCTTCCCGAGAGAAGGTGAGGATTACGACCCGGGTACTGCTGTGGGAGGATATAGGGGGAAGTGATGAGTGAATAGTGATTAATTATTAGTGATTAATTATTAGTGAACTGAAGTTTCGCATGTGGTTCAAGTACGGGCTGAAGGCCCAAAAGCTCCTAGCCCAGGGCATCGCCCTGGGTATAATGGCAATCAGCAAGGCGCCCTGTAAGGGCAAAAGCTTTGTTGTTGCTAGGTATTTGAAAGCTTTTGCCCTTACAGGGCGACAGTTTTGCGTCCATAAACACCCAGGGCGATGCCCTGGGCTAGGAGCTTCTGCCCTTTCAGGGCGTGTGGGGCTTACTTGCGAAACTTGAGTTAGTGAATATATTTCCGGCTAAATATTGATTAATGGATTTACTGAAAGACTTGAACGAAGCGCAGCAACAGGCTGTGAGTTATATAGATGGACCTTCGCTGGTAATAGCCGGCGCAGGTTCCGGAAAGACGCGTGTGCTTACTTATAAGATTGCCTATCTGCTGCAGCAGGGAATGAAGCCCTGGAGCATCATGGCACTCACCTTTACCAACAAGGCAGCCCGCGAGATGAAGGAGCGTATCGGAAAACTGGTGGGCAACGACCTGGCTCAGCATCTCTACATGGGCACCTTCCACAGCATCTTCTCCCGCATCCTGCGTGCCGAGGCGGAGCATATCGGATTCAACAGCAATTTCACCATCTATGATGAATCCGACTCCCGTTCGCTCATCAAGGCGATAGTGAAGGAGAAGGGGCTGGACGAGAAAACCTACAAGCCGGCTGCCGTGCACGCCAAGATTTCGAAGGCGAAGAACAACCTGCTGAGTGCCGAGGCATACGATGCCGATGCCGACATCTTTATGCAGAACAAGCGCAGCAACATGGAGAAGATGGGCGAGGTTTACAGGGAGTATGTGCAGCGGTGCAAGCAGGCGAACGCCATGGATTTCGACGACCTGCTGGTGCTTACCTTCCAGCTTTTCAGAGACCATGAGGAGGTGAGACGCAAGTATGCCGAGAGGTTTGACTTTATCCTGGTGGATGAGTATCAGGATACCAACCATGTGCAGATGTCGATCGTGATGCAGCTGTGCAGGGAGAAGTTGCGCGTGTGTGCCGTGGGCGATGACTCGCAGAGCATCTACAGTTTCCGTGGCGCCAACATCGACAATATCCTCAACTTCCAGCATCAGTTGCCGGGTACCCGCCTCTTCAAGCTGGAGCAGAACTACCGCAGCACGCAGACCATCGTGGAGGCGGCAAACAGTCTGATTCGCCGCAACCGCAACCAGATTCCCAAGGAGGTGTTCAGCCGGAATGCCGAGGGCGAGAAGATACAGTATAAGCCAGCCTACAGCGACAAGGAGGAGGCGCTGATTGTGGCGAAGGACATCAAGCGCATCAAGCGACAGGACGATTGCGGCTATGATGATTTCGCCATTCTCTACCGCACCAATGCCCAGAGCCGAAGCTTCGAGGAGGAGTTCAGAAAGCAGGGCATTCCTTACCGCATCTACGGCGGACTGAGCTTCTACCAGCGCAAGGAAATCAAGGATATCATCGCTTATTTCCGACTCGTGGCAAATCCTGACGATGAGGAGGCGATTAAGCGAATCATCAATTATCCGGCGCGCGGCATCGGTGCTACCACGGTGGCAAAGGTGGCTGCCTGCGCCCACGAGAACCAGGTGAGCATCTGGGAGGTGATAGGCGAGGCGGCGCATTACGGGCTGAACGTGAACAAGGGTACCTTGACAAAGCTGGAGAATTTCCGACTGTTGATTAGTTCGTTCATCGACCGCTCGCATACGCTTGATGTGTATGCCCTGGGCGATGCCATCATCAAGGAGGCGGGAATCAGCGAGGATATCATGCAGGGCAAGGATGCCGACGACCTGGCAAGACAGGAGAACCTGGAGGAGTTCCTGAGCGGTATGCAGACCTTCGTGGCTGAGCGCCAGGAGGAGGGCAGGATGGATGAGACTTTCCTTTCGGATTTCCTGCAGGATGTGGCGTTGCTGACGGATGCCGACAGTGACGGCGAGAAGGATGAGCCGAGGGTTTCGCTGATGACGGTTCATGCGGCGAAGGGTCTGGAGTTTGCTACGGTTTTCGTGGTGGGTTTGGAGGAGAACATTTTCCCGAGTCCGATTGCGGCTACCACTGTGAGGGAGCTGGAGGAGGAGCGCCGCCTGCTGTATGTGGCGATAACCCGTGCCGAGAAGCATTGCATCCTGACGAATGCGCAAAACCGGTTCAGATATGGCAAAATGGAGTTTGACAATCCGAGCCGTTTCATAGAAGAGATTGATCCTGAATTGATTGAGGAAGAGGGAATGAAGTCGAGATCATCATTTGGTGGCTATGGAAGAAGAAGTTCCTATGGTTCAGATAGAAGTTCCGGCAGAGGTTATTATGGTTCAGATGGCGGTTATGGTGGAAGAATGCCATGGGATTCTAAGTCTGTGTCATCGCAGTTTAAGGCAGATCCGAAGCCATCCTATACATCGCCGAAGCCAAAGCCAACTGCATCAGTTGCATCATCCTCTTCATCATTGAAGCCTGCATCAGCTGCATCATCCTCTTCTTCAATGAAGCCTGCATCTTCTTCTTCTCTTCGAGAAGGATGCAAGATAGAGCATCAGCGTTTCGGCGTTGGTGAAGTATTGAAGCTTGAAGGCTCTGGCGAGAATGCTAAGGCAACGGTGGCATTCGCTCATGCCGGCACCAAGCAGCTTCTGCTGAAGTTTGCAAAATATACGATTATCGAATAATACAAAAAAAGAACAAAAATGAAAACAAAACACTTGAAAATCAGGCTGTTCTCATCCTTGATCGTGATGGGAAGCCTCTTGGTTACCGGTTGTTCTGATAGCGACTATGATTTCAACAACATAGACGCTACCATTGGAATCGGTGGAGATGGTTTGGAATTGCCAGCCAGCAATACCGATAACATCAAACTGTCAGAAGTGCTCGACCTGGAGGAAAACGGATCCGTGGTGGCTGATGCCTCTACCGGATTCGACTATGTATTCCGCCAGCAGGGAAATGAGGTGGAGGCGGCTCATCCTTACATTAACAGCATCACGGTGGCACACCGACAGTCAAGCTCCAGCAATATCACGCTTTCGTTCAACTCTTCGGCTCGAAATTCAAGAGCATCAAGAGCTGCAGTCATGCTCCATGGCGAGGGCGACGTGTTTGAATTCTCTTACGAGGGTAACAAGCCTCAGGAGGTGGAAGAACTGACTGCTGCCGAGGTGAGCAGCACCATCAACCTGAAGGTTTCCTTCCAGAACCTCTCTAGCTGGGTGTCAAAGTTTGATAAGATTACCCTTACCTTCCCATCCTACATGAAACTTGCCGTGGACGGAAAGATGGTTGAGGGCAATACCATCACATTGAATAATGTGTCTACTTCGGAAGATTTGGAGAAGAAGATTGACATCGTGGGACTCGATTTCACCAAGAAGGATGAACTGGGCGAACTGAAAATCGCAAAGACTTCACTTGGCGATAAGATTCAGCTCACCGGTAAGGTTCACATGGCGGTGGAAACCAGCAACTACTCTTTTTCATCCGGTATCTCATCCGTTTCCATGAAGAACAAGCTCTCGATGAGCGATATCAAGATTACCGGCGCTACGGGTAAGTTTAACCCAACCATCAACCTGAATACCCTGGGCAATGTTCACATCTCGGGCATTCCAGACTTCCTGAAGGATGGCAACGTGGTGGTGGATCTCTATAATCCGCAAATCTATCTCACACTCAACAGCAACCTCGGTATCGAGGGCTTTGCGGGCGGTACGCTCAAAAGTCTTAAGAATGGCAGTCCAATCGCCAGCGTTGAGGTGCCTGAGTTTGCTGTTAAGGCGAATGGCACTACCCATGTGGTAATCTGCCGAAATGCTGCGGCAACGGAAGCTGGCAGCGATGTGGAGAAAGTAGAGGTTCCTCATCTTTCTGATCTCGTGAAGACCATGCCTGATGAGATTACCTTCCAGGCAAACGCCAGAGCCAACAATCAGAAGGCGGGTACCTTTAAGTTGGGCTATCATGGCTACGAGGTGGCTCCATCTTACAGCATCGATTCGCCTATCGCCTTTGCCGAGAATGCCTGCATCGAATATAGCGATGATTTGGACGGATGGAACGACGATATCAAGGATTTGAACATGGCGGATGGAGCCTATGTCCAGTTGTCTGCCCAGGTAACCAGTTGTGTGCCAGCTTATCTTAACGTGAAGGCAACCCCTGTGGATGTTTACGGAAGAGAGATCAGCAAGGACGAACTGGAAGTGGAGATTACGGGCGAAATCAAGGCTTCTGCCGATGGCACGACCCCAGCTACATCGCCTCTGACTGTGAAGATTCTGCAGAAGAAAGCAGATGCCTTCAAGAAGCTCGACGGCTTGAAGGTGGTGGTTTCGGGCAAGGCCAAGGGCGAGGGCGGAAATGCCGTTACGGGCGTGGTGCTCAATGCCGAGAAGCATACCTTGAAGTTGAACGACATCAAGATTAAACTGGTAGGAAAGGTGATTGGTGATTTTAATTAAATCGAGAAATCTCTTTCGAAGATGATTTTAATTGAATAACAGTTAAGTAGATGATTATGAAGATTTTATCAAAGAAATATATCCTCTCGGCATCCCTGCTGATGCTGGGTGGCGCAGCGATGGCGCAGAACTTGAACTCTGCCTATTTCACTGAGGGCTATCACTATCGCCACAACCTGAATCCTGCCTTCGGCGATTCATGCAGTTTCATCTCTATCCCGGCTTTGGGAAACATCAGCGTGAATACCCGTGGTAACTTCGGCTATCAGGACGTGGTGATGAAGAATCCGATGTACGGACAGCCGGGACAGAAGCGAATGACCACCTTCATGAACCCTTACATCTCTACGGGCGATGCGCTGAAGGGTTTCAGCAAGGGCGATAATAAGATTGTGGGCGACGTGAACCTCACCATCCTTGCCGCTGGCTTCAAGGCGTTTGGCGGATACAACACCATCGAACTGAGCGAGAAGACCAGCTTCGGCATGGTGCTTCCTTACGAGCTCTTTGAGTTTGCCAAGAACACGGGCAACCAGAATTACAACATCGGCGACGTGAGTCTGCGTGCCCGTTCCTACGCTGAGCTGGCGCTGGGCCATTCCCATCAGATTAACGAAAAACTGAGAGTGGGTGCCAAGTTGAAGTTCCTGCTGGGTGTGGGCGCTGCCGACGTGGATTTGAAGGATGTGCAGGCTAATCTGGCGGGCACAGACCAGTGGACGCTTTCGGGTCAGGGAACTGCGCAGGTTTCCGTGAAGGGTTTTACTTACAAGAGCAAGGTTTCGGAGTATAACGACCCTAACCACGTTTCGCCAGACGGCACACAGGGCAAGTATGAGCATGTGGACGATGTGGACGTGGATGGATTCGGACTGAACGGATTCGGCATGGCACTGGATCTGGGTGCTGAATATAAGATTAACGACGACTGGAGGGTGAGTGCTGCCGTGATGGACCTGGGCTTCATCAACTGGAGCAACAACATGAAGGCGGTGAATGCCAAGAACCAGTTTGTTTTCAACGGTTTCCATGATACCACAGTGGGCAGCGGTTCGGGCGGAACCCTGGACGACAAGATGGACAGTTACGGCGACCAGCTTGCTGACTTCGCCAATCTGAAGGATATGGGCGATGCCGGAAGCCGTTCTACGGCGTTGGCTGCTACCATCAACCTGGGAGCTGAGTATACCCTGCCTATGTATAAGAAGCTGTCGTTCGGTGCCCTGAGCAGTACCCGTCTGAACGGTTCCTATACCTGGACCGAGGGTAGGGTGAGTGCCAACTGGAAGCCTCTGAGCTGGCTGGATGGCGGCGTGAACTTCGCCGTGAACAGCTTTTCTACCAGCATGGGTTGGGTGCTGAATATCCATCCTAGCGGCTATAACCTCTTCATCGGCATGGATTATCTTCTGGGCAAGACCAGCAAGGAGTTCATCCCTCTGAGTTCCAACGCCAGCATCGCCATCGGCATGAACGTGGCGTGGGGTGGTGTAAGCCAGAAGAAGCTGGAGAAGGAATCGAAGAAAAAGGCAGTGGCAGAGTTGTAATATCATCAAATAATATCCCGATGTTCGTAGAAATATCGGGATATATATCATACGAAAGAAGCCTGTTTAGCAGATTCGCTAAACAGGCTTTCTTATAATGCTTCGTTATCTATAATGCTTCGTCATCCGGCCGCTGAATCTGCGCTGGCGTTTTCAGCTTGGGCAGATGGCGCTTCTTTCTGAGCCATGCAGCTTTACGCTGCTCGTAATCTTCGCGGTGGCGTTCAAGGAAATTATCTGCCATGATTCTATCAAATAAAATCTATCAAATAAATTCATTCAAATGATGAGCTTATTCCTTGAATCGGCTGTAAATCACCTTGATCTGCACAGGACCCGATGCTACCTTGTTTCCACTCTTATCCAGGGTGTAATCCTTGTTGGCATCATCCGTAGCCTTGATGAGACGCGTAGAAGAGAGCGACATATCGTGGTTGATCTTGGTAACCACCGTAGAGTTGTTGATGGTGCTCGTCTTCAGCGTCACTGGCACCAGCATCACCTTGTTCCAGTTAGGATGCTCGTTCACCCAGTTGGCATTCTTCTTCTCGCCCTCCAGCTTGGCATTATGCATCTTCGTAACCAGGCTACTGATATTATAGAAGGTATAAGCGTTCTTCCTGCTTGTAGAGGCGCTGAAGGATGCCGTATACGAAGAACGGTTGTCCGTGAGCTTGCTCTGCTCGAAGAAGGCATTCAGGCTATCAGCCTCTACCATCAGAATGGTGGAAGGAGCACTGAACTGATACTTGCTGTCATCTACATTATTCATTCTAGGGAATGAGATAGAGGCTGTGTTCAGCGTATCCTTCTCGTGACCCTTGATGATGTCTTCCACTGGCAGCGTTACCTCGGTGAAGATTCCGGCAGGCGACTTGATGAAGGTACACTCCTCGTTGCTGGCCAGCGTCTCCAATGTCTTGGTATCGTTGGTAATCTTGTTGAGCTGAAGCACCTCCTCGGTTCCGTCGAAGCGGTTGTAGGTGTAGCCCGTAACAATGCTGTCGTTGCCATGAGAATCCTTCACCTTCTTCTGAATCTTCCAGTAGAGCTGCAGCTCGGTGTTCCAGATGTTGGCCACGTTTCCGATACCGCCGGTGTTCTTGATGTAGAATCCAGGGCATACGTTGTTGAGGAAGCGGTAGTTAGACTTGAAGTACTCCGGATGCTCCACGTAGGTGTTCATGATGTAGGTACCGTAGTTCTTGTAGGTCTTTCCGTCTCTTGCCTTGTAAGGCCCGTTGAGATAGATTCTGAACGCCATGGTAGAGCCCTTGCTCAGGTTGTAGGTGGCGCTGGCATGGTGATTGTCCTCGCTAACCCATCCGCCCTTGAAGGCATCATAGTCGGAGTAATATTCCTCGTCTTCCGTCATTGGCTTGCTCATCTCGTATGCCGTCACCTTCATGGGTGCCAGCGAGTCGCCGTAGATGGTTTTGTAGGAAACCAGCAGGAAGCAGGAGTCTGCCTCGATATTTCCATCGTGTGCATTGCGGATATACTCCAGTGTGTCGAGAGAGAACGATGACAACACGCCCAGCTGGGTCATATAGTCGCCGGTGACGTAGGTCTCCGTCTCTGGGTCTTTCACCTTACCTATCATACCCGTATTGTTTCGGCTCAAAACCGGTCCTGAGACTACCGAGCGGGATGTTACGTTGAACACCTTCTGCTGGATAGAGAGGTTGTCCACCTCGTTGGTGATGGACGAACCGATGTTGTCAGTCGTGTCATCGCAGGCGGTGATAGCCATGGCTGCGATGAATAACGCTGTAAATAGTCTTAAAATCTTCATTATCCTTGAAATGTGAATCTATAGTTTCGAGGTATTATTCCTCATCCGGGAACACCTCGTTGATGAATGTCTTGTAGGCATCAGCAAAGTCATCACCTGGATAGTTGAGTACAGGCTTGTTCTTTTCCCCGGCATATTCGAGGAGTTTGACGCCTGCACCGTCTTCACCCTGGATGACACCGTCGCTATAGTCGATGGCCATTTTGCCCAGCTCCGTGAAGTCGAAATTCTCCTTGTAGTCGGCGAGCAGTTCTGCCTTGGCATCGCGATAGTCCACGCACTGCTTGAAGTTGGTTCCCAGTTCGGCCTTCAGCTCGTTGGTATAGAGCGAGAGGATTACCTTCGAGTTTGCGAATGAAGGCTCTTCAGCGTATGCGGTCTTGATATAGAAAGGCACCACGGCGCTCACCCATCCCTGGCATACGATGACGTCTGGCTGCCAGCGAAGCTTCTTCACTGTTTCCAAAACGCCACGTGCGAAGAAGATAGCTCTCTCGCCGTTGTCTGCATATTCCACTCCCTGTTCATCGGCTGCCATCTGTCGGCGGTTGAAGTAATCTTCGTTGTCGATGAAATAAATCTGCTGTCGTGTTGTTGGTATAGATGCAACCTTGATGATCA
>OLIS01001676.1_pt1 | contig 15636 bp, 15 predicted proteins | sample 1601351 | NCBI WGS metagenome assembly OLIS01 (sample SAMEA2452122, study PRJEB22498) | human gut metagenome | biome: human feces; feature: human gut; material: feces | place: Australia | collected 2012
TCATGTTACTTTGTTATTTATTCTACTTATTGTCATTTTGCGAGATTTGTTACTCACGGTGCAAAGATACGAAAAATAATTGGATTTGTTACCCAAAACAAGAACCAATTACGAACCATTAACTATAATAAATTATGAAATCAAATAGTAGAGTAACAAACAAATAACAAAATACACATCATGCCAAACACCTGCTATATGCTGCATATATTAGTATTTACGCACATTTTATTATCTTTTTAAATGTTGCATGAGATTTGACGTTGTATTGGCGTTGCTCGTTTCGACTGGCAGGGCAATGCGAAGGCCTTTACACTGTGGAACGAGTGACAGGACTGGCTCCACGTTTCTTATTTTTGTATATATGCCAGATAGAATCGTTATCAACTCCGTGGTAGCCAAGAGTCAAAATTTGTCGAACTATGGCTATTGCATTAAGACATCCAATTGCAGCAAAAGTTAATGATAGAGCAAGCTTTTTACGCTACCTATTAACAGCATTCCCGAATTTTTTAGCAGAGTGGGAAAATAAAGCAGAGAAAGAATTTTTACAAATTGCCAAAGATAATTCAGATGGTGATATAGAAGTAGAATCAACAATATATTCTTCTCTTTGTTCTGCATTTAATGATAATGCAGATAGAATGAATATGTTTTATCAATCTGCTTTCTTGATGTGCTATTCATATTATGAAAGTTGCGTAGCTCAACTAAGCAAAAAAGTGAATGCACCAGAAAATATCCTTGCAATATGTAGATCTAAGAGTATCTCGTTGTCAGAAGAATCACTCAAAGCTATTGATTACTTGCAACATGACCTAAATGATTTAAGGAATAATATCTGTCACAATAATTTTGGAACATACCGCAAGATTGATTCTTTGAAAAGGCTTTCAGAACTAAATGTTGGTTTTGATTATGATGGCAATACTTTATTTTTTACCAATCCAAAGCTCATAATTGATGCTTTGGATAAGATGCATGCTGTATTGCATGAATTATGTGAAAAGCTCGGGTATACAACTAAATATATTGGAAAGTAGAAGTCTGTGTCAGAAATTAGAATTATAAACTATCATATTATGAATATAAAGAAACAACTTTTGTTATTTTTGTTTTGCATGTTTTATTCATACTCTTGCTTTGGTCAAGTTAAGATAACAATGGAGAGACATGGCAATGTATATTATATCCCAGGCAAAGTGAATGGATTGTCTATGAAATTTATCTTTGATACAGGGGCCAGCAATGTATGTCTTTCTTTGACAGAGGCCATTTTCATGTTGAAGAATGGATATATCAAAGAAGCAGACCTTGGTGAAAAGGGTTATACTCAAATAGCCAATGGTAATATTGTGGAGAACACTAAAGTGATTCTTCGCAATATAGAGATTGGAGGTGTCACCATAAATGATGTAGCTGCTGTCATTACAAATAGTCTTGATGCTCCATTGTTGTTAGGACAATCAGCCATACAGAAGTTGGGGCCAATTCAGCTTGATGGCAATATGCTTGTCATTGCTAATGGTAAAGATATTCCATCGGAAGTAAAGGCAGAAAAATTATATTATAAAGCATATCAGCAAGTGGAGGCTAAGGAATATGATAAAGCTATAGAGAACTCATTGGAGGCTCTGGAAAATACAAAAGCACCAAGGCTAAGAGCAATGTTGTATGATAATATTGGAAACGCTTATAGTAAAAAAGGAGATAATAAGAAAGCTTTAGATTCTTTTAGCAAAGCATTAGAAGCAGATATGTCGTATACACCGTCAAGATATAATTTTGGTGTAGCCAATTACGAAATGAAAAAGTATGATGATGCATTAAGAGCTTTTCAATTATACATTTCAAATGTGGCTAATAAAGATTCTCAATCCCTGTCTGCAGCATATTGTTATATTGGACAAATTTTTGAGAAAGAAGGTCGTTACAATGAAAGTGGGGAAAATTATCTTAATAGTATACGACTTAATCCAAGTCGTATCGCTTATTTGGGTTTAGCTGATGTCTGTGGTATTACGCATAACTATGAAAAAGCTGCGGAAAACTATAGAAAAGGCTTAGAATATGCTCCAAATAATATGAGCAGTATTAAATATTATCATAAACTTGGTATGTGTTTGGTGTATATGAATAAGAGGAATGAGGCATATGATGCTTTTGATAATTGTATTAAAACAACATCCCGCAACAAAGAATTATTATTTGCAGTCTTGGATTCATCAGCTATAGAAGAGAATCTAAGAGCTTTCGCCTGTGAATGTATGGCACTTTCTTTGAATGCAGAACTGTGGAGTGCAAGGGTCGCTCCTAATGCTCAAGAATGTATAAGAAGATATAACCATATTATGAGTTATAATCCTCCTATTCCTAAAGAATTAGAAATGACAGTTATGGATTATTATACTTTAGCCAAGGCTTACGATTTCTGTAAGGAGACTGAAAATGTTGTAAGAATAATTGATATGGGTTTAAAGAAATTTGATAATGACCCGGAACTACTTTTTTTTAAATCTCTACATATGCCATCTGATAGTGAAGAGTGTATCAGTATATATAAAAAAATACTGGGAAAAGAATCCTTGTATACTCCTCAAAGTTTTGATTATGGAACGGTTTATAATAACATAGCATGGGGCTATTGTCTTCAGAAAAAATATAATGAAGCATTGCCTTATTCTTTGAAGGCTATAGAACTAAATCCAGAACACGGCTATAGTTGGGAAACTTTAGGAGAATTGTACTTCTATCTTGGTCAATATGAAAAATGTATTGATGCTATGACAAAATGTATTGCGTGCAATGATGATAAACAGCATAAAAACGCATATGAAATGAGAGGAAAGTCATATCTTAAAATAGGAAATACTAAAGAAGGAAAAAGGGATATAAACAAGGCAAAAGAAATGTAGTAATGGAACAAAGGAAATTAAGCCTACTGTGGTATAGATTTATTTTGACAATGGCTCTTGGCTGTATAACAATGTTATGCAGTGCAAGAGATAATGAGCCAGGAAACAATCTTGGCAAGACAATCTGCGAATTACGCCAAGTATTTCCAAATGCACGTTATTTGCGCACTGAAGTTAACGGTGATTTCTATACAGACGGTGAAGACCCATCAGAGGGATTGAGTTGCTTCTTCTACTTGAAGAACAATAGAGTTATTAAAGAGTGCATGATAATACAGAGCAATGATGGTTTTCCAAAGATGGTCTATGATGCTTGGATTAATACATTCTCTAAGTATATGCGAGTCGCCGCATTTGGGATAGGAGCTAATCACATGTGTTTTTTCAACATTCTCAATGCATATAATGTTTTTTGCAGAGCATGGGAAAAATACAGCTTTGTTGGTGTACCAAGCAGGAGGTGTTAACAATGGTATTACTTATAACGATTTTATGAACAAATGGAGCAAAAAAGTATGAAAAGATTTATTATTTTGTTTGTGTTATTGACTACGACATTAGCCGTGTCATCGCAAAGTCTATCGGAAATGCAAAAATATTTCCAAAACAACAAGGATTATTTAGACCCGATAGAAGGGTTCTATGATGTGGAAGCAGATGGTGATTACGTGACGCCTTTTGTTCAACAAAAGTGTCCAAAAGAATACCTCACTTTGATTATAAAAAAGAACAGAGGAAACAATTTTGATGTTTACATGAAGGACAATGACGGTGAAATAGATTTGTCCGATAAAATTAAGATAGAGAAAATCGGCGAAACTAATGTTTACTATTTTTATTTTGAAACAAGCAAATGTCGTACTTACTTAACAGACAACTATTGTCATTTTATTGCGAAATTACAATTTGATTATAACACAGCAGTTAATTTTACAAGAAACACAAAACTCGCACCTTCTGTGAAAATTTACTATAGTTTCGATTGCATAAAAACATATCCAAATAAATAATATTGGGTATATTGGACCTGGGGTGACTTCAAAATCACCCCTGCTTCCGCTTACTTGTCTATGTATGATGCAACAAAACACAATCGAAATAATTGTGTAACTGAAGCATGGCGAGATAAATTAGGAGTGTAACAATTTTACGTAAATGAGTAAATGATAATTGTGAGATTATTATTTTGCCAGGTGTTACAAATTGGTACATCATTGATGCACCAATTGCTTTTTCTAAATGAAAGAGGCAAAACTCTTTCATATGTGCTTTAGTAATGTCGGAACATAAGGGAAGAAAGAGCGGAAGATAATGGAGCCTAAAAATATAAGAAATAGGTCCGACACTGTCGGGCGAATTCCTATTTTAGACACGCCTTTATTGCTTCATGTGTTTTCGTAAGAGCACCATTGGAGTCTGTAAGAGCAACATTAGGGTTTGAAGGAGAGAAACATTAACTCCCTGAATGTGGTATCTTGTACCACGTCCGTGTCCATACGCTTCTAATAGATTTCCATAGCACATAGCACTCAGCGTTTTTTGTTATGTCAGCTTTATGCATATCTAAAGCATATTGTAATGACAGTCTTTAGCCTTGCCTACAATAAAAAAGGTTAAACTCGTGAAGCGTAGCTTGCGATGTTCTCATTTTTGTTTAACTTTGAGACTAATAACATAACGATGGAGCAGCATGAAGAAACTGATTACTTTTTTAATGTTCCTGTTGGCAATAGGGCAGGTGGCAACGGCGCAGGAAGTGTCGGGGCTGCAGATGCCGTTGCCGAAAGAGGAGCTTCACCAGCTTGCTCCAAATGTGGAACTTAGGCCGATAACGCCGACCTATTCGGATATTCTGATGATGAAGGCACTATCGTCCTCCGAGCTTCTTGCTACGCCGAATTTGCCGATTGTGCCGATGCCGTTTGCAATAGCGCAGTCGCTTGTTTATGGCTACGATGCGAGCCGTTCTGAGACGGCATCGATGGAGGTGTCGAAGAACTTGAGGCTGACTGCCACGGGCGCATACCGCAGCTACATAGGACTGATGGACGTGCAGTCGGTGAGCGGCGGCGTGCAGTACAGTCTGGGTGCCATGACTGTGCAAGGTGCTCTGGCTGCCAATCGTTACCTCTACTACGGGCGTGTATTCACGCAGTACGGCGTGTCGGGGCAACTATCCTACAGCTTCAACCCTAACCTTGCGCTCACCGTCTTCGGAACCTATTACAACACGAATCCGTTCTTCAGCATGGCGGTATTCCCGTTCGTGCCGACCACAAGTTACGGCGGATATATGACCGTCGGCAGTCGTAGTTTCTACGTGAACCTCGGTGTGGAGCGCCGCTTCAATGCTTTCGAGCACAAGATGGAGACGGTGCCTATCATCACTCCTGCGTTCAAAATCTCGAACAAGGTGACCATCGAACTGCCGTTAGGCGACCTCACGAGGCATATTGTTGAGGAAATCTTGATAAAGAGCGGACCGCACAGACGCTGATGCCATTTATAGTTCGTCGCAAATAACAGATAACATATAGCGAATCCCCTCGTTCGGCAATGCTGAGCGAGGGGATTGTCATTTATATACCAACTCAATGCTCTTCCTCCAACTGTTTCAGCAAAAACTCCTCCAATGTCTTCTTGTCGGGCAGCTGAAGCATATAGGTCGAAACGAAGAGGTTGTTATCCATGCCGGCGAGCGCGTACTCCACCATCTTTTTGCCTTTGCGTGTGCAGAGCAGGATGCCGATTGGAGGGTTGTCGCCAGGTTGCATTTCGTTCTCGCGATAATGCGATACGTATGCGTTGAGCTGTCCGAAGTTCTCGTAGGAGAACTCCTCGTTCTTCAGTTCTATGATTACGCCACAATGCAGTATGCGGTTGTAGAACACAAGGTCGGGATAGTAATACTCGTCGTCTATGATGATACGTTTTTGGCGAGCCTCGAAGCAGAAACCCTTGCCGAGTTCGAGGATGAACTCTTGCAAGTGGCTGATAAGCGCATCCTCCAAGTCATGCTCGTCAACAACTTCCTGCGCCTTCAGTCCAAGAAACTCGAACGTGAACGGCTGGCGTATCTGCAACTCTGCAGAATCGTGGCCTTGAACAGAAGGGAGCGAAAGCAACTTCTCGGGATTAGCGCTGATGCCAGCCCTGACATATAGATTTGTGCTTATCTGACGGCGAAGCTCACGAACCGACCAGGTACACTTGATGCACTCCTGCTCGTAGAAGTAGCGGGCGAGAGGGTCGTCAAGAGTCATAATCTCACGTAAATGCGTAAATGACAAGTGTGAGATTATTGTTTTGCCAGGTGTCACAAATTGGTGCGTCATTGATGCACCAATTGTATCTTCTTTATTTTCAATTGGTTGTAATTGGTGCATCACTGTCGCACAAATTGGGATGGGTAAATTTTCCATCATTTGAGGATATAATCTATAGAACTTTCTTGCCCATTTGAACAAAGTTGTAGTCAGTCCCTTCCTATCCACCCTTTCCTCCAACTTCTTCAGCAGTTGCGTTCCATACTCAGCCCTATCCTTGCCGTGCTGTTCAAACTCAACGATGTAGTAGCCTATGAGCCAGTTGCGCATAGTCTGCATACGGTTTATTGCTTTTACTGCAGACGATTGTGCTGCATCATGAGTAGTCTGAACGATCGAAGCCAAGTCGTTGAAGGAGTGAAGCGTCTTGCTCCAATCCTCAAAAGGCAGTTCCAATCCGTCGTGCAGGTATCTTTTCACTTCGTTTGCCATAATGTTGTGTTTATGTCTTGGATCTTATCCTTTCTGCATAATAGCTGCCTATCCCACCGCCAGCGAGTAGAGGGCGAACATCCAGTGGGCGGTGATGGCAGCCACGAGTCCGCCGCAGAAGTGGGCGAGGATAGCCTTCGGGGTGAGGTCGCGATAGCCGAGCGAGTCGAGCATGGCGGTGTGAGTGCTGAGGAAGCCGCTCCAGCACATGCCGATGGCGGTGAACACGGCGATGGCGTTGCCGTCAATCCAGCCGTGCGCTATGAAGTTGGGTATCAGGCTGAGGGCAGCGCCCACCGCGCCGAGTGCCGTGATGGGGAATGCCACGAGGTGCGGGTCGTGGAAACCGAAGAGCCACTCGAACACGAAGTCGATCTTGTTAGCCAGCCACGGCAGCAACTCCACACCCTGGTAGGCAGCACCCGTGTATGAGCCGTCGGCAGCTGCGCCGAACGTGAATATCATCACGAACGTAGAGATGATGAGCACGCCCGGAATGATGGCTATGCCCACCTCCACACCGCTGCGTCCGCCGTCGAGCATGGCGTTGAGCAGACGTATGAACACGGTCTTCTCCTCGCTCTCGCTTTCCTCCTTCTCCTCTTCCTCGATGTCCTCCTTCGCTACCGCGTCCTCCGTAGCATACTGCGGATAGGCTTTCAGCACGAAGCGCTGCATCAGTCGCGTGGAGCAGACGCAGCCGAAGCACGCACCGAGCAGACCGATGAACGGTGCGGCATAGTAGCCCTGACTCGCCATGAACACGATGACGAGCAGACCCATACCGAACGCCGTACCGAAGTTGGTGAGCGAGATGAACTGATATTTCTTGAAGTAGCTTGCGAAGCGCTTGTCGTGCGCAAGCGAGATGATTGCCGGGTTGTCCGAAAGGAATGTCATAACCGCACCTAACGATGTCACGCCCGGCAGGTTGAATATCGGGCGCATCAGCGGTCGCAGCGTGCGTTCGAGCAGCGTTACCACGCCGAACTCCACGAACACCTTGCCTATGGCACCGGTTATCACGCAGATACTCATCAGGTAGAACACAGTGTTGAGCAGCAGGTCGTGCGCTGTGCGCATAATAGTGTTGAGCATGTTCGGCACACCCATCACCATGCCGAGATAGCCGAAGAGTACTACTACTGTGGTTATGCACCATACACCGCTCGGGATGAGTGTTTTGCGTTTAGAGTTGTTCTGTTTCATAAGGTGTTCGTTTAATAGTTTGTAGATAAACGGTTGGTGGCTTTTGCAACCGTCATAACCAGTCGCAAAGATATGAATAATTATTGAACGGCGTACGCCAACAGCCGATATTTTTTTCGATTAGAAAACTCTAATGCCGAATTAATGCCTTCTACAATAGCCTCTTTAGGGGTGTGTTCCGTCCGCTGCCCGGTCGGGCGGCGTACGGAATCTGGTCGGGCGGCGTACGGAATCTGGTCGGGCGGCGTACGGAATCTGGTCGGGTGGCGTACGGAATCTGATTGGGCGGCGAACGCAATCTGGTCGGGTGGCGTACGGAATACGATGATGGTGCGCGTGATGTTCGACAACCCAACTGCCGACTCAACCGCCCGTGTCTTGCCATTGAAGAGTGCGGCATTGGCATTCCGCCTGCCGACCTCAAGCATATATTCTGTTAGTCTCCGCAACGGATGGATACAAAAAAAAGTGACGAGAGGATATGATTTTCTCTCGTCACTTTTTGGTATATCGCTTAGAAGTGGAACTTCGTTCCGATGCTGAACTTAAGCTCGCCGTGAGCAGGACTATTCGAGTCTTCGATGCCCTTTCCATGCACAACGGCAGACGGCTCAGCGTATATCTCGAAGTGGCGGCTTAAACGCCAACCTGCCTGTAGAGCAACGTTCACACCAGGCACCACCTTTGTTTTCCTACCCTCGCCCGAGCTGATGCCCATCTGGACACCAGCCAAACCGGTAAGTTGGAAGAGACGGTCGTCGTTCTGTTCGCCGGTGATAGCGTTGCGTATGTTCATCATGTAGTCGGCGGCGACGGTGGTGATGTGGTTAGTGTGCTCCGTATCGCGCTTCAGGAACGTCTCGCTCACGCTGCCATACACACCATGCACACCGTTCAACCAGCGACCATATCCGGCACGCACGTTGTAAGTCAGCTTCTTCGTTCCGCTCACCTTGCCGAAGTTGCCCGAGTAGAAGCCTGCTCCGCCACTCACGTCCACAACGTTCTTCTGCTCCGGAGCCTCGTTCAGTTCGCTTGTGTGCTTCTCGCGGTTCAGCACATAGTCGATGCCAACGAGCACACGCGGCGTAACGCGTCCCCAGTTCTTGCCCTTGAAACGATCGGACAGCTCATAAGCCATGGTAGGTTCTACGAACAAGCCCGTGGTAGAAGAGAGGCGGATGCGAGCCTGACCACCTGCGTGTACGTCAGGAGCGAAGTATGCCTTATGTGCTCCGTAGTCGGCACCGATAGCAAAGCCCACCACTGAGCGCAGCGATAACCACGCGCGGTTTTCTGTGCCATAGTTCATTGCGGTGAGGTCGGCAAGCCAGTCGAAGTCAGCCACCGCCTTAGCGTAGCGACCCTCAGCAGTATAACGGCGCATTGTGCCATCAAGGCTGAAGCGCAGACCATTTGCCGAGCGCAACCACTGCGTATAGCTCAGACGCGCTGTCGGCATCCAGTAGTCGCTCTGCTTCATCTTCGTAGACGTAGATGCCAAACCGCCTGCGATACTGATAGACACCTTCTTTGTGCCGCGGTCGCCATTAGCACGGCGCTCGATGGCGTATCTGTCGTGATAAGTATAGACGAAGCCAGTGAGCAGCGACGGCATCACGTTGTATGGTTTGAAGTGACCATTCTGTTGTATGAAGTGCTTGTTGTAGATGTCTACACGCGGCTCGATGACAAAGGAGAGACCACGCGAGATGCGCACATTGGCTTGCAGACCACCGCTCACACCCCAGCTATTCTTCAGTCCGTAAGGCTGACAGTTGGAGCGGTTGAAGCTGACACCTCCCAACAGATTAAGCCAGAAGGTGCGTTCGGGGTAAGCACCGGTGAGCACATTGCTCAGATTGAGCATGTATTCCACCTGCGAACTGAGCGCTTTAGTGCGCTTTTGGTCAGTAGGACGCATGGTGACAGCACTTAGTGAGAGGCGCACTGCGTTGTACGGGTCGAACCATTTACCCACACTCGCCATAGGACGAACGCCTGCATAATCGCCCCACGATGCGTTGTGTGCATTAGAAAGGAACGTAGCACCTACCAGTCCGCTCACGAAGATGCCGTCGGCGAAGCTGTGTTTGGTCTTGTCGGGTGCGGCGTAATGCTTGCGCACAACGGGGAGACGATAGCCGAAGCCCATGGTGAGGGTGGTGAACGGTCGCCATCCATGCCAGTTGTTCACCTGCGAGATTTGATCCTCTACCAAGCCGAAGCGCGGTTCGAGGTATGCATATACATTGCGCGACAAAGCGAGTTGTCCGCGCAGACCGATGTGTACGTCGATGCCATAATCGGCTGGTCCGGCGTTGTGTGCTATGGCGAGAGCTGCGCCCGCTATGCCGTACACCTCGAAACGTTTCGGCGTGTAGTAGCGTCCGCTCTGTGCTATCGCAGTGATGTTGAGCAGATAGTCGAGTCCGAGGGTGGTGTACTTCGACTTTACTCCTTGTGTGCTCCACTCGCCGGTGTTTATATTTAAGCGTACACCATGTTCAGGTGTAATCCAATCGCCGATGTTGAATCCTCCGCTCAAATCGAACTCAGGCTTTCGCGCTCCCATGACGCTCGTTCCTATGCCTCCGTCGACGAACAGATGGTCGAATGGTTTCTTGTGCTGCCATTGTTTTGCCACACGTGGGCGTTGAAGCATGTATTCGAGAGCTCCGCCGTCTATCTGTGCGTGTGCTGTTGTGGTATAAGCAGTGGCAATGAGTGCTATCATTGCCGTTCGTATCATATTATTCATATTATTGTAGCCCCTCCTTATTGTGTTTTTCTACCAATAAATCGTTGACATCACCATCGACGTGCGCTATGTTCTTCAGCGATGGATCCATCTCGAAAGCACGTTTCAGCTCATCGTATGCTCCGACAGCATCCTCAGCACGGTTGAGGCATACGGCGCGCAGATAATGGGTGAGTGCTTCGTCGTCGGGCAACTCGCGACTAAGCTTCAGTGCTTCGCTGTTGCGTTTCATGGCGAGCAGCATGAGCAGGTTGTTGCGCTTGCTCGTAGCAGCAATGACTGAGTAGTTGTCCTCGTAGCGTCCGTTGAACGCACCGTTCACGGCGTGTAGCAGACGTGTATTGTCGGTCTTGGGTACGTAGCTCATTATCTCGTCTGCCTCGCCATACTGCTGGTCTTTGAGTAACGCGATGGCGTGGTTGGTGTTGACAGCCACTGGTGCCTTCTCGCCTGCGAATTTCTCCAATAGCTCGGGGTCGGGCTCGCCACGCTCGATGAGCAGGGCAGCGAGGTCGTTGGCTGCAATCATGAACGAGGGGAACATCTCCAACGCCTGACGCAGGATGGTCTCGCGCTTCTTTGGATCAGACTCGTTGCGGTAGAGCGTGAAGAATTCGTAGCGTGAGAGCTTATGATAATCGTCGGCATATAGCTGGCGAATTTCGTCAATCGTGAGTTGACGGAATATAGCATAGTTCATGGTGTAGTTCACCTGGCGCAGCTGAGGCAGATAGCGTGCTTCGAGCACACTGTTGTAGAACGGCAGGCGGCGCATACGTCTGCTCTGTACGTTGGGGTCGGCATAGCGGTCGATGATGCCTTGCACCTTATCAGCTTCGCTGAAGAGCGAGTCGCGACGCAGCAGTGTCACCACGTCGCTCCATGTAGCTACTGCCGACTTCGTGCCGAACTCCATGTCGTTGCGAAGGTCGTCGGGCAGTTGACTGCGTATATGCCCTAAGGCAAACTCCATACGTTGGCGTGCGAGTGTCTGGTTGCGCGAGAGGCGACCGTCTGGCGACGATATACCCTCAAGCTCAAACGACAGTAGCGTCGCATCCTTGTCGGCACGTATGGCATCGATCTGACGGCGCAGCTTCTCTATCTCGGCGTGGTTCTGCGGGTCGTCGATGTTCAGCGTCGACTTGCCGATGAGAAACTTCAAGTTGATGCTACCCTTGCTGTTGCGCATCTGCTTCTCGGGTGTGGGGTAGTAGGCTTCGTCGTTAAGCGTACTGCCCATGATGGAGCAGTCGAGCCATCGCAGAGGGTTTACCGTGCCACGGGCAATGATGGTGGTGTCGCGGTAGAGTATGTGTGTGTAGTCCTCTATAGCCATGTACACGTCGCAAGAGTAGTCGGCTTTCAGGTTCTCGACATATATAGAATCTGTGTAGCCGAGGATGTCGTTGTCGCGACCATTCTCGCGCAGCGTGCGACTCTTCACCGTTATGTACTTAGCGAGTGGATCGCCATTGTCGCTGTTCTTGATGTCGTAGTTGTAGAGTCGGTCTTGTGTGATGTTATACTTTTTGCCGTCGTACACCATCGGACGCAAGAGGGTGAGCTGCTTGTCCGTCACATTGTTTAATATAGGTTGCACCACGAGACGTCTGTTGCTGCGGAACATCTCCTTCGGCACGCGCACGCGAGTGCGCACGTATAGCCAGTTGCCCTTCACCTCAATGTCGGTTGGTTCGGGCATGATGCGGTCGGTGATGCGCTTTGTCTTCACCACCACCTCGCCGAGAGTAATGTCGTCTTCGTTGAGCTTCACCTCTGTGAACTTGTCGTTCTTCACCTTCAGTATCTCGGGCTTTGCGCCAATCATGGAGAAGCGCAGCTGTGCGCCAATCTGCGTGTTCATTGAGAAGCGTCCGTCCTCGTCGGTGACGGCGAGAGCGCGGCGTAGCTTGATGTCGGTGATGTTCACGCCAATGAGCGGTTCGCCGGTTTGCTTAGACACCACGCGACCCGTGAAACGTATCACGCCCTGAGCCTCGGCTTCGAGTGAGAAGCTGATAACGGCAACGAGCACTATGAGCAGCCGTTTGATGTGTAGGGTGGTGTATTGTGATATAATGCTTTTCATATCTGTTTATTTAATAATGGTTTCCATCTCCTACTATTTAATAATGTACACAAAGCTGACAGCAGCCTTGATTGGTGCGAAGTTGACGGTGCTTACGTTCGGCTTGTCAAGAGAGGCACGCTCCTCTTCGTTACGTGAATACTTCTCTTGGCGATACACGGCACCAACGCCAATCGTAGTCTCAAGGCTCCAGTGGCGACTAAGTACGAAGCTATAGCCATAGGTGATACCACCACCGAAGAGATCGCCGTCGTGACGTTTATCGTTGAACTGTAAATCGTAGTTCGCAGCAACGGCTGTTAGACCAACGAAATGACCCGCCTGCGGACGAGCACTGAACCAGTAGCGTGCTTCGGGTTCGAATGCGAAGCCCTTGGTGCTGAGGTTGGAGACACCATATGGTTTGAAGCCACTAACTCGGTTGACTACACCTTCGAGATTGAACGTCATGTGGCGGTTAATTCTGAACTCAACCCCAAGGTTGGGAGACATGGCAAGCCAATACAATGCGTTCGTTTTTACATTTATGCGCTGTGCTGTGGCTGGTGAGGCAACGGCAAGCATTACCACAACGATGGTAATAAACGCAATTAGTTTCTTTGACATTTATGCGATTATTTGTATAGTATTAATTGTATGTAATTGTATATTTCGTATTGCTATCAGTGGATAGGGTGGGCGACAGCGTTACTCGCAAAGCTCGTCGAAATGTTCAGCCACCTCGCAAAGCGCAGCGTACCACTCCTTGCCGAAGCGTCGGGTGAGCGGACCTTCGAGGAACTTGTAGACGGGCAATTGCAGCTCGCGACCCTTCTTCACAGCGTCCTTGCACACATCCCATCGGTTGTAGTTGAGTGCCACGGTACCATTGGCGAAGCGTTTCTCGCGGATGGGGTAGAGGGCGCAGGAGATAGGCTTGATGAACGAGGTCTTGCCAGCGCGGTACGCACGCTCCAAGGCACATAGGCAGCAGTCGCCCTCGTAGCACGTAAAGACGCAGTCCTTGCCGCCCACGATGCTTGTCACGAGGTCGCCATCGCGGTCGGTGTACGCTACACCTTGCTTGTCGACCACGGCTTGTGCCTGAGCCGACATATCGCCCCATACGGTGTCGAGCGCGTCTTCGATGCCACCAATCTCTTCGAGAGTGACGGGTGCGCCGGCATCGCCCTCTACGCAGCAGATGCCCTTGCAGGCATCGAGGTCGCAGCAGAACTGCTCGGTGATGATGTCAGACGAGACGAGTATATTCTCAATGTCGAGTATCATATTTCTGTTTTGTTTCTTAATGATTATTTCTATTTGCTATGTCTGTTCTCCCACGGATTGCACTCTTCTTGCAGTATGTTCTACCACGGAATTCACGGAATACACAGAACCTTCTTGCAGTATATTCTCCCACAGATTGCACAGATTTACACAGAACCTTCTTGCTGTATATTCTCCCACAGATTGCACAGATTTACACAGAACCTTCTTGCTGTATGTTCTCCCACGGAATTCACGGAATACACAGAACCTTCTTGCAGTATATTCTCCCACGGAATTCACGGAACACACAGAACCTTCTTGCAGTATGTTCTCCCACAGATTTCACAGATTTACACAGAACCTTCTTGCTGTATATTCTCCCACGGATTGCACAGATTATCACAGATGCTGCTTTCAGGGGGTGCACTTGTCTCAAGTGCACCAACCCGTTCTGTTGGTGTACTTCTTGCTCTGTTGGTGCACTTGAGACAAGTGCACCCCCTGAAAGAACCTATCTGTGTCGATCTGTGAAATCTGTGGGAGAATACTTTCAGCAACCTCTTCCGTGAATTCTGTGAATTCTGTGGGAGAATATCTCAGTAGAGCAATGCCTGCGGGCGTGTTACCAGTCAATCTCCTGCTCGCCATGCTCGCGCAGATAGGCGTTGCACTGCGAGAAGTGGTGGTTGCCGAACCACCCGCCACGGTTGGCAGACAGCGGTGAGGGATGTACCGACTCGAGCACGAGGTGGCGCGAGCGGTCGATGAGCTGCGCCTTAGAACGAGCATAGCCACCCCAAAGGATGAATACAAGGTTCTCGCGTTCGGCGTTCAGCGCACGTATCGCAGCATCAGTGAACTGTTCCCAACCATGACGCTGATGGCTCGCTGCCTGATGCGCACGCACAGTGAGCGTGGCGTTGAGCAACAGCACGCCCTGCTCTGCCCAGCGTGTGAGGTCGCCCGTCGGTGGCATTGGTTTGCCGAGGTCGAACTGTATCTCCTTGAAGATGTTCTGTAGCGACGGCGGAAAAGGCACGCCTTCGGGCACGGAGAAACTCAATCCCTGCGCCTGACCGGGCTCGTGGTATGGGTCTTGACCTATTATCACCACCTTCACACGGTCAAACGGACAGAGGTTGAAGGCGTTGAAGATGAGCGACCCGGGCGGATAGCACGTCGTGGTGGTATATTCGTGGCGTACAAAGTCGGTGAGCGCAGAGAAGTAAGGCTTCTCAAACTCCGCACCAATATGCTCGCGCCATGAGTTGTCGATTTTTACGTTCATGTGTACAAAATTACTAAATTAATGCGAACAATCGCTACTATCTGATATATTTTAGCTACTTTTGCCTTTATATAACATAATGATTATGCAACTTATACGCTTATTGAAAGACTGGACGCTACCCGTGGCAATCGGAACCGGCTGCGTGGTGTATATAATATTTGCGCTCGTGCCCCAGCTCGATGGCTTTGCAACAGCTGCTGCACCCGTGTTCGATGCTATGTTGCCGATGTTTATGTTCCTCGTGCTATTCGTCACGTTCTGCAAGGTCGACTTTCGTAAGCTACGCCCCGTAGCATGGCACTGGTGGGTTGGCGTGTTTCAGTTGCTTTGCGTGGGTGCAGTGATGGCAACTGTGCTCG
>OLIS01001689.1_pt1 | contig 15547 bp, 11 predicted proteins | sample 1601351 | NCBI WGS metagenome assembly OLIS01 (sample SAMEA2452122, study PRJEB22498) | human gut metagenome | biome: human feces; feature: human gut; material: feces | place: Australia | collected 2012
TATTAGTGTTGCTACTCATTATAATATTTCTTTGATAAATGCATGTAATAAAAATGCTAGCGGTATTTTAAGTTCAATTCGTACATATAAGCAAATAACTTAGACAACGTCTACACAGGAACTGTTACTGAAGTATAGTAGGGATCCAGTGCAAGGCTTATCTGATTTTGTTTCACTTGTGGAAATTGCTGGTAAAGACATCAGATTGGCAAATCAAGAACTTATAAACAGATTGAACAACAATGCACCTTCTGATACGGAGAACAGTGAGAATCATTATGCAACAGAGCTACAGAACATTCAGACATGTAAGGAAGTAATAGAGGAGGTGAAGAAGAATGCTGATTGATGATATTAAGAAAATAATTAAAGATCTGAAGAAATTGGATACCATTGAATTAGCAGCGCTGGATGCATAGAAAAGAGTTAAAAACGATAATGATTTTTCTGCGCTTGTTTTTGACTTTACTACTTCTGTATTGAAAGTTTCTGTGGCAAGTAAGCAACTGGGATTTAAGTTGAGTGCTGAGACATTGAAGAGTGTAGAAGAGGGAATTCAAAAGATTGAGGAGGTAATTTCGTCTTCTGTTGTTAATGAGGTTGAACTTGCTAACACAAAGCAACATATAAATAAAAAAATCAATCCTAATCTTTCAAAAGAATGGAAGAAATTTCATGCGAAGAAAACAGCAGGATTATCCACAAAGCTTTCTTCAATGGGAGGTTTAATACAAGATCCCAATCAAATTACTGTAATTAAGCAGAATTTAAATAATGGATCCGACTGGTCAGAACTTTCATTAAAAGATGACGGAATACATACTAGATTAGATCTCTTGACAGAGGCTATTAATGAAGTTGATCAGCTTGAGTATAGTCTTAATTTAAGCGAAGAAATAAAAGACTTCGTTGTAAAAGTTACTAATGGAAAAGCAAAGGTAACGGATCTAAAACAAAATATTATTGACTGGATTGTTAATGAGAATTTGACGGATAAGTTTACTATAAGTTTCAAAAACAACTAATTTTGTTGAAAGAAAAACCATTGAGTGATATACTTAAGTATATCACTTTTTGTTTATGGGCTTTAGCCTGTTGAGGGCATTGGAGTTTTTCGTGTTCCGAAAAATGGAAATGTCCGAAACAATAAACCACCTGCTATGCGGGTGGAGGCCAAATTGTTATACAAAAAAATCACCTTTCCGCTAAAATAGAGTTGTTCAGGCTACTATTTAACGAAAGGAAAGGTGATTTTAATGGCAAATCAAACAAATTCTATGGCACATACAAAATGGATGTGTAAATATCATATTGTATTCACACCAAAATACAGAAGAAAAGTAATATACAATCAGTACAAAGAAGATATCAGAGATATCATCAAAACATTGTGTAAATACAAAGGTGTGGAAATAATAGAAGGACACTTAATGCCAGATCATATCCATATGTTGGTAAGTATCCCACCGAAATATAGTATATCACAGTTTATGGGATATTTAAAAGGAAAAAGTGCACTAATGATATATGACAAGCACGCAAACTTAAAGTATAAATATGGAAATAGACATTTCTGGGCAGAAGGATACTATGTGAGTACAGTAGGATTAAATGAAGCAACAATAAAGAAATATATCCAAGAGCAGGAAAAACATGATATAGCTTTGGATAAATTAAGTGTAAAAGAATACGAAGACCCTTTTAAGGGTTGCTAGTAATACAAATGCCCTTTTAAGGGCAGCGACGAGTCAAAGGCATTAGTAGCTTGAACGAAAGTGAAAGCCAGCGTCTTTAGGCGCTGGCCGGTAACAAAGGCTTATAGCCGCTGAGCAAACCACCCGTCAAACGGGTGGTACTGATTTGGATTGATTATTTTTCTTTCCCTGCTTGTCGAAAGTGATGGATGGAATGTATAATATTATTAATGAAAATGTAAAGCATTGTGTATAGAATAAAAACGAAAGCGAAGAAAAATGACAAAGGAAGAATTATATTTAAGTATACTCGATAATATTCAGGATGGAGTGTATTATGTGGATATACATCGAAAAATTAAATTCTGGAATAAGGGAGCAGAACAGATAACCGGTTATCAGGCAGATGAAATGTTAGGTTTGGAGTGTTCGGAATCTAAACTGAATCACATTGATGAATTTGGGAATCATCTGTGCATCACAGGTTGTCCGTTATTTGCAACGAATATTGATGGTGTTGTCCGTACAGAAAGAGTGTTTGTGAGGCATAAAAACGGATATCGGATTCCACTTCTGACAACTGTATATCCGATCAGGGAGAATGGAGTGATTGTAGGATCTGTTGAAATTTTTACCCGGAATGCTCCGAAAGCATATGATGATAATTTAATCGAAAATCTGTCAGAGAAGGCGATGCACGATTCTCTGACCAAGCTGCCTAACAGATCATATCTGGAGAGTTTTTTGCAGTATAAATTGTCTGAATATCAGCGCTTCAGCAAACGATTTGCATTACTTTTTGTGGATATTGATCATTTCAGGGTATTTAACAATACGTATGGACATGATGTTGGTGATCTGGTTCTGACTGATATTGCGAAGAGTATAGTAAATATAATTAAGAAAGATGATATGTTTGGCAGATGGGGTGGCGAAGAATTTGTAGGTATCTTTTCCATTAACAGAAATTATGAAGCGTCTGCTATTGCTGAACGAATAAGACATCTGGTAGAAAACACAGTGGTTACAAATTCAGATGGTCAGGAACTAAAGGTCACTATCAGCGTAGGAGTTACTGTATCAAAACCTCAGGACACACCTGATGACATCATAAAAAGAGCAGATAGCCTTATGTATCAGAGCAAGCATAATGGAAGAAACATGGTTTCCACGGATGTGTCAGCAGAAAATATTTGAATCGAAAGAATATGTAAAGGGAAAATATTATGGAATATTCAGCAATTTATCATGACATGGACAAAAGATTCTGTTACGCAATTGATAAGGATCTGTTTGTGATACGTGTGCAGGTTAAAAAAGATGACATGAAGGAGATTATCCTTCACTGTGAAGATAAGTATATACCAATGGAACGCAAGGATACGAAAAAGACCATTCTGATGAAGAAGATTGCCACTTCACAGTTTCATGATTATTATGAAGCACAGCTTCAGATGCATCTGATATGTCTCAGATATTATTTTGAATTTACGGACACGCAGGGTGAAAAAATATATTACGGCAATTATGAGTTTTATAAGGAATGCATCACAAACAGGGACAGAATGTTTGATTGCCCGCAGAATCTTCGGGAAGAGGAAATGTTTGAGGTGCCGGACTGGGCAGCAAATAAGGTCGTGTATCAGATTTTTCCGGCCCGTTTTGCAGCATCACAACAGGTAGATAAGGAACAATGGTATAAAGCACCAATTTCGTCTATGGATGATCTGCATGGTGATCTCAGAGGAATTATTGAACATCTGGATCACGTTCAGAATCTGGGAATCGATGTTTTGTATATGACACCTATCTTCAAATCATATTCAAGTCATAAGTACGATATCATCGATTATTATCAGATCGATCCTTCATTTGGAACGACAGAGGATCTGAGGGAACTGGTGCAGGAAGCTCATAAACGTGGAATGAAAATCGTCATGGATGCAGTGTTCAACCATACAGGAAGAGAATTTTTTGCATTTGAGGATATCATGGAAAAGGGAGAAAAATCAAAATATCTGGACTGGTATTATATTGAGAAATTTCCACTTGAAAGTGAAAGAGGAGAGATTCCAAACTACAAATGTTTTGGCTACTATGGGGGAATGCCTAAGCTAAATCTGAAAAATCCGGAAGTTGAGAAATTCTTTACGGATGTTGCGTGCTATTGGATTAAGGAATGTGATATTGACGGATGGCGGATGGATGTAGGAGACGAGATCAGTCATTATTTCTGGAAGAATTTTAGAAGAGCGGTCAAGGCTGTAAAAAAGGATATGCTGATCATTGGAGAAATCTGGCATTATGCAGGAGATTTTCTTGAGGGAGATGAATGGGATACGGTCATGAACTATCCGTTTTATCTGAATATGATCGATCTGCTGGCAGATGAAAAGATCCACGTCAGTCAGTTTGTACAGAATCTGGGATATTTGAAGGGACGTTTAAATAAAAAATGTTATCCCCTTATGTGGAATCTGATTGACAGCCATGATACAGCAAGATTTTTACATCTCTGTAATGGCAATAAGAAAAAACAGCATTTGGCAGCGGCTTTTCAGCTGTTATTGCCGGGAATGCCTATGATTTATTATGGAGATGAGTTTGCTATGCCGGGAGCAAATGATCCGGATTGCAGGCGGGGCATGTACTGGGATGAAGAATATCAGGACAAAGAGATGTATGAATGGTATAAACAGCTGCTTTGGATTCGAAAAAAACATGCGTGTATTTCAGAAGGCGAACTGATAGGGTCAATTACAAAGGATGAGGAAGAAACAATTGTCCTGATCAGGAAAAATGTCGAAGAGACAATTGCCTTGATTTTTAATTGTAGCAGTAATGCAAAGAACTTTAGTGAGTATGAGGGAAAATATAATTTACTTCGAGATGAGCCGTTTGATGGAAAAGTTGAGGGGCTTGATGCCGCAGTGATCGTACTTTAAGAATATTTAAGAATGATTCCTGCCTGCGTATATGATTGCTTCGAAACTTTAAATAAAAGCAGGTTTAGATACATTGAAAAATAATTTCAGTGTATCTGAACCTGTTTTCTTTTTTTAATGAACATAGAGGCAGCCTGTGCGAAGAATAAATGATACATAGCTGCATGATCGTATGTAGAAAGAAAACGAATATAATATATTTAGACAAACTTTATTTTTTATTTATATATAAACCTGAAAAAGATGGTATTATTGAATATATAAGGAAACTGTCAAAATATACTATATACAGAGGTAGGCGTATGGGTAGATTAGTAGAGTTTCAGAATGTGAAAAAAACCTATCATATGGGAGAAGTCGAAATTCATGCTGTAGATGGCGTGGATTTTGAAATAAACGAAGGCGAATTTGTGGTCATTGTCGGACCAAGTGGTGCCGGAAAAACAACCGTATTGAATATTCTTGGGGGAATGGACAAGGCTACAAGCGGACACGTTATCGTTGACGGTGTTGATATCAGCTCGTTTAATAGCAGGCAGCTGACATCATACAGAAGAGATGACATAGGGTTTGTATTTCAGTTTTATAATCTTGTTCAAAATCTGACTGCACTTGAGAATGTTGAGCTGGCATTGCAGATATGCAAAGATCCGCTGGATGCGAGAGAAGTTTTAACGGATGTCGGATTACAAGACAGAATGTTGAATTTCCCTGCACAGTTATCCGGAGGGGAACAGCAGCGTGTTGCTATTGCAAGGGCACTTGCAAAGAATCCGAAACTTCTTTTGTGTGATGAACCGACAGGAGCATTGGACTATCAGACAGGTAAAGCCATTTTAAAATTACTTCAGGATACATGCAGACAAAAAGGGATGACAGTTGTTGTAATTACTCATAATATGGCAATTGCACCGATGGCAGATCAGGTAATCCGCTTTAAAAATGGACAGGTAAGGAATATTACACGAAACAGTGAGCCAACACCGGTTGAACAGATTGAATGGTAGGTGATTGCTATGAAAAAGAAAGCACTGGCCAAAGAATTTTTTATGTCCATAAAAAAGACATACAATCGATTCATATCTATTTGCCTGATCGTTATGCTGGGGACAGCTTTTTTTGCAGGGGTGAAAGCAGCAGAACCGGATATGCAGGAATCAGCGGATATCTTTTTTGACGACAGTAAGTTAATGGATATCAGAGTGCTGTCTACATTAGGATTAACGGAAGATGATGTTACCGCAATTTCTGCAATTGAAGGTGTAGAATCTGCGATACCTGTGTATACATATGATGTTTTGACGGAGAAAGATGAAAAGCAGCATGTGATCAAGCTAATGTCAGAAACAACAGATATAAATAAAATCACTGTGACAGAAGGCAGGATGCCGCAGGAATCCGGAGAATGTCTGGCAGACTGGCTTTTGGAACAAAATTATGGGTATAAAATCGGAGATAAGATCACAATCAGCTCCGGAGATGACAAGGCAATTGAAGACATTGTCAATACGCAGACATATACGATCACCGGATTCGGAAAATCGTCATATTATCTTGATCTGACAAGGGATTCCAGCACGATTGGTAATGGTTCCATGTCAGGATTTCTGATTATTCCGGAAGATAATTTTACGCTAGAAGCATTTACGGAAATCGATGTTCTTGTTGATGGTGCGATAGCATTGGATTGTTATAGTGATGCTTATGAAGATGCTGTTGATGAAGTTACACAGAAAATCAAAGATATTGCAGGGGATCGATGCGAAATACGATATGCCGAAGTTGTACGTGAGGCACAGGATGCGATAGCTGAAGCTGAGACAGAGGTTTCTGATGGTGAACAAGAACTTGCAGATGCAAAAGAGGAATTAGAGGATGGATGGGAACAGCTTGCAGATGCAAAGAAGGAAGTTGCAGAAGGCCAGACGGAGCTTGCAGATGCGAAAACGCAGGTCAGTGATGGGGAAAAGGAGCTTAATGCAGCTAAGGATAAAGTTGCTGACGGTGAAAAGGAACTGGCAGACGCAAAAACACAGCTTGCAGATGGACAGAATCAGATCAATCAGGCGAAGCAGCAGATTTCAGATGGTGAGGCTTCTATCGCAGCGTATAATACAGAATTAGACAATGGAAGAAAGCAGCTTGAGAGTGCTGCAGGGCAGCTTGCAGATGCGAAAACCGGATTAGAAACATTAAAATCAGGGATTGAGCAGATGGAAAATGCTTTAAATGCCAGTCAGACGGAACTGGATGCTTCCGGTGCGGTTTTAAAACAGGCAAGAACAGAACTTGAAGCGAACCGTGGGCAGATCGATGGTTACAGAACACTTGTTGCAACAATGGATTCACAAATAACGGCACTTCAGGCACAGATGGACCTTCTTGCAGGGGGGAGCAAAGAATGGCAGACATTAAATACTCAGATGCAGGAACTGATCACGCAAAGAGATGCGATGCAGACCGGTATTGCTGAATTTGATCAAAACGAAGCATTGCTTTTACAAAATGAAGCGGCTTATGAAGAAGGAAAAAAGGCATTAGATGCAAAATGGGCAGAGCTTGCTACATTGAAAAAAACATACGACAGCGGCATGGCAGACTACACGGCAGGTATGTCGGCATATGAAGACAACCTGTCAGAATTAAATGCAAATCAGGCGAAGCTTAATGCACAAAAACAGGTATTAACCGAGTCAAAACAAACCATTGCGGCGAAAGAGCAGGAATTAGCTTCTGCACAAAACACTATTGCAGAAAATGAAGCCTCCTTAGATTCAGCGAAAGCCGAAATCGCAGAAAATGAGAAAAAATTAAATGATGCACAGTCAGAGATAAATAAAAATGAGAAGAAACTGGCAGATGCAAAAAATGAAATCAAAGAAAATGAACAAAAGCTGACAGATGGCCAGGCTGAATATGATGCCGAATATGAAGAAAATCATCAAAAGCTTGAAGATGCGAAGGCTGACATTATCCAGGCGAAAGCAGATCTTGCTGATGTTGATGTACCGGAGTGGTATGTACTCGACCGTAATTATATCACTACCTGTGTTGCATATGCCCAGGATTCAGAACGTATAGGAAATATTGGAAATGTTTTTCCGGTTATATTTTTCCTTGTGGCAGCACTCGTCAGTCTGACAACGATGACGAGAATGGTGGAAGAAGAACGTGTTCAGATCGGTACACTGAAAGCGTTGGGATATCGTAAATCCAGTATTGCAGCAAAATACGTCATGTATGCATTTCTTGCTACGATGTTAGGCGGCACGATCGGTACTTTGATCGGACAGATTATTTTTCCGGCAGTCATTATGAATGCCTATAAGATCGCATATGTTACATTGACAGATTTTGTGACACCGATCCATTTAAAATATTCTCTGATTTCAATGATCGCTGCGGTTGTCAGTACCACGGCTGCCACGCTTGCGGCATGTTACAAAGAACTTCTTGCTGCACCGGCGGAATTGATGAGACCGGCTGCACCTAAAATCGGAAAACGGGTTTTTCTGGAGAGAATTACATTTATATGGAAACATCTTAATTTTTCCAATAAAGCGGCAGTGAGAAATCTGTTCCGATACAAGAAACGTTTGTTTATGACTGTACTTGGCATTGGCGGTTGTATGGGATTACTGCTTGTTGGATTTGGTGTAAAAGATTCCATCATGACGATCGGAGACAGGCAATATAATTTCATTCATACATACCAGGTTAAGATGACACTGGCCGATGCGGATACGGATGAAGAGAAACAGGAAGTTTTAGACAGTGTTCTTAAGGAGTCGACGACAAAGGCAGCTATGCTCAGTCATGAATCTACGATTGATGCATGTTGTGGAGCCAATGGAGAAAAGAAGCAAAGCACGTATTTGTTCATCCCATCCGACGCGGATGAGTTAGATGAATTTGTATCTTTGCAGAATCGTATATCCGGGCAAAAATACACGTTAGATGATGAAGGTGTGATCATTTCAGAAAAGCTGGCAACTTTGCTGGATGTATCCGAGGGTGACGATATTTATCTTGAGGTTTCAAGCTTAAATTATAAACCTGTTAAGGTAATGCACATTGCGGAAAATTATTATTACCATTATGTTTATATGACACCGGAATGCTACCAGTCATTATTTGGGAAAGATATTGAGTATGATGAAATATTTGTCGTAAATAAAGACCCGGAAGATATTTCTTATGAAAATGATTTTTCGGCAAAATATCTTGATAACAATGCAGTGTCAGGAATCACATTTACGCGTACAATATCAGACCGGATAGAATCAATGATCACAAGTATGAATATTGTTACCTATGTACTTGTTGTGTCTGCAGGACTGCTTGCATTTATTGTTTTATACAATTTAAATAACATTAACATCAGTGAGCGTCAGAGGGAGCTGGCGACGCTGAAAGTGCTTGGCTTTTATGATGGGGAAATATCAATGTATGTATTCAGGGAAAATATTATGCTGACAGTGCTCGGTACAATTTTTGGTATTTTCTTTGGAATATGGCTGCACCGGTTTGTCATCTTAACAGCAGAACTTGATATTATGATGTTTGGCCGGCAGATTTATACAAAAAGTTATATCTATAGTATTTTACTTACAATCGGTTTTTCTATTATTGTGAATATCGTGATGCATTGGAAAATGAAAAAAATAGATATGATCGAATCATTAAAGAGCGTCGAATAACTTCTGCTTGCGTATATTATTTGCAGACAGTATAATCGTATGGTCAGTCAATTGACATATATGAATACTAAGAACTAAGGAAGAACTACTGTATGTTAAATAAAAAAGATTTCTTAAAATATGCATCGACATTAGCATTTCCGATTATGCTCCAAAATCTGATCGGAACATTGGTAAACATTGCCGACACGGTAATGCTTGGTTACGTGAGCCAGACTGCCATGTCGGCTTCATCGCTTGCGAACCAGTATACATTTATTCTTTTCTGCTTATATTATGGAATGGCAACAGGTACTTCGGTTTTATGTGCCCAGTACTGGGGAAAAGGTGATAAAAAGACGGTAGAGAAGATTCTGGGTCTTGCAGAACGGATCTCCCTGATTATCTCGCTTATATTTTTTGTTATCTCCTTTACTATGCCAACGTCAATTATGAAGATTTTTACAAACAGTCCTGAGACGATCGCTGCAGGAAGTGAGTATCTGAAGGTGATTTCATTTTCATTTGTATTCATGGGATTCTCACAGATTTTTATGAGTGCGCTCCGAAGCATCGGAAAAATCATGCTGCCGTCGGTTACATATATTGTTTCGCTTTGTGTGAATGTACTTTGTAATGCAACTTTTATTTTTGGATTGTTTGGTCTTCCAAAGCTCGGTGTTACCGGTGTTGCACTTGGTACTGTGATTGCCAGAATCTCAGAAGTGCTGATCTGTCTGATTTACTCATTGCGCAGTTCAGACGTCAGATTCAGAATAAAATATTTTTTTGCAAAATCAGATATTTTATTACAGGACTTTATAAAAATTGCAACTCCGGCCGTGATAAATGACGTTGTCTGGAGCTTTGCCAATTCAGCGTTTGCAGCAATTCTTGGACATATTGGAGATGATATGGTTGCAGCAAATGCCGTTGCTGTTATGGTGGTAAATATCGGTGCTATCGCCTGTCGTGGTTTTGCCAACGCTACTACGATCATTGTCAGCCAGGAGCTTGGGAAAGACCGCATTGATACAGCCAGAGAGTACGGGAAACGAATGCTTACAATAACATTTATTGTCAGCCTGATCGGATGTGCCGTTATTCTGGCGATCCGCCCTGTGATACTGAATTTCTACCGGGATAAATTAACAGAGACTGCTATTTATTATCTTGGCATTTTTATCATTATGACAACCTGGCGTTTTGTGGGTGAAGGCGTTAATACCTGTCTTATATGCGGCTGCTTCAGGGGTGGCGGTGATGCCAGATTTGGAATGATCGTAGATACCATATTTATGTGGCTTGTTGCAGTCCCACTTACCTTCCTTGCAGCATATGTTTTCAAACTGCCGCCTGTCTGGGTATACTTTGTCATGACACTGGACGAGTTTGAAAAAATGCCTGTGGTATTTATTCACTATTTCAGAAATAAATGGCTTACGAATATTACCAGAGATTTTGAGTGATTGGCCTCAGAAATAAATGATTGACAAATCAACATGAACGGTGTATATTTTCAAGATGAACAGCGTTCAGATATGAAAAATAAAAGAAATGCCATGATGTCAAAGGGGGAAATTATGAATCGTCTTGCTACTTCAAAAGAAGATATATTGGCTGCCAGCAGGGAGTTGATCAGGGAAAACGGATGGGCGGCTGTAAGCATAAGATCAGTTGCAGCGAAATGTTCCGTTTCAGCCGGTACGATTTATAATTACTACGAATCCAAGGCAGAGCTGCTTGGTGCTACCATCGAGAGCGTCTGGCAGGAAATCTTTTTTCATCCGGAAGACGAGCAGGTATTTCATGATGTTACAACTTGCATTTCATGGATTTATGAACGGTTCCAATATGGCAATAAGCGGTTTCCGGGATTTTTCTCTTTACATTCCTTTGGTTTCATGAAGGAAGGTAAAGATGACGGAAAGAAAAGGATGATGCGTACATGGGGACATATTTTAAATGGACTATGTGAAGTTTTAAAAAATGATCATAAGATCCGTCCGGGCGTATTCGATGAGAATTTTACAGAAATGCAGTTTGCAGAAATCTTGTTTTCCCTTATGCTGGTGTCAGTGATCCGCGAGGATTATGATCCCTCCTCTGTGTTGATGCTTATCAACAAAACATTATATTAAAAGCAGTTATTGTTCACATTGTGCGTGATCAGTAACGGAAATTCTCCCACTTTGATAGTGGGAAAATTTTTGAACCAAAATGAACAGTGTTCATGTATTGTAATTTTTAAATGATTGTAATTAGGTTGAGGCTGTTTTCGCAGTGCAACGTAATTCAATATAAAATTTTAAAATAAGAAAGGAAATTTATCATGCAGGCAATTGTAGAAACTTTATTTGACACCGTATATTTAATCTCGGTAATCACGATCGGAATTTTAATGATCAGAAAGAGCAAAGGAAATCGCCAGTTTACTATGTTTGGAATTATGGCAGTTCTTTTGGGAAGTGGGGATGCATTCCATCTGGTTCCACGTGCACTGGCGCTTTGTACAACAGGTCTTGAGAACTTTACGGTACAGTTAGGATTGGGAAAATGGATCACATCTGTAACGATGACAATCTTTTACGTTGTACTTTATCACATCTGGCGTGAACGCTATCAGATCAAAGGTCATAATGCAGCGACAGCAGCTGTTTACGGTCTTGCAGGATTAAGAATTATTTTGTGTATGATGCCACAGAATAACTGGCTTAGTGCATCAGCTCCGCTTTCATGGGGTATTTACCGTAATATTCCGTTTGCACTGATGGGAATCCTGATCATTGTTTTATTCTATAAAAGCGCAAAAGAGAACAATGACAAGTCTTTCCGCTTTATGTGGCTGACAATTGTTTTAAGCTTTGCATTCTATATCCCGGTTGTGCTGTGGGCGGATGTCATTCCGATGATCGGTATGCTGATGATCCCTAAAACATGTGCATATGTCTGGACAGTCGTGATCGGTTACAATGCGATGAAAAAAGAGATCGCTTAAGAAAAACTTTTTTGTGTAACAATAAGAGGGCATATGTTCGTCAACGGTGAATAAAGTAATAAAAACGCTGAATTTAAAAAAAACAGTGATTTTCTTTTGGAAAAGTAGTATTATTTCACTGTAGATGAAAGGAGTGTGTGGATATGGAGCCATATAAAGCAAAAAAAATGCCTTTAGAATACAAAATTGATAAAGAAATGCTGATGTTGATATCAGAAGCAAATGTGAAGTATGGGGAATATAAGTCTCTTTTAAACACTTTGGAATTTGATGCAGGTTTCTTCCTGGATTCTGTTATTTTGAATGAAAGTTATAAATCAACACAGATCGAGGGTACCCAGATTTCACAAGATGAGATGTACTACCTGAAGTACATGGAAATAACGGATGATAGCAGAGAAATTCAAAATCTTAAAAAGACAATAGAATATGCATCTTCAAATTTACAGGTGGGAAATAAGATCAGCTATGAGCTTGTCAATGAAATGCATAGGATCATACTGGATAGTGTCCGTGGATCACAGCGAACTCCAGGTCAAATAAGAACTACACAAAATTGGATCGGACCAAGGGGATGTACCATTGATACCGCAACATTTGTTCCGCCAATTCCTGAAGAGGTATATGGATTGCTCAAAAATCTATATGAATACATGAATGATGAATTTGAGGATCCGTTGTTGGTAAATATTGCCTTATCACATATGCAGTTTGAAACTATTCATGCGTATAAGGATGGAAACGGACGTCTTGGCAGAGCCTTGATACCGGTACAAATGGCGATGTTGGATCAAAGCACACCTATTTTGTATATGTCAGAGATACTTGAGTTATATAAACCGTCATATCAGAGAAATCTGATGGAATGCAGACGAGGAAATGTATCAGGATATATTAAGTTCTTCTTACAATGCATTATTGACCAGTGTAATGCATATATTTACAAGTTGGATAGAATCAAAGAAATATATAAAGAAGACATGAAAACTATTGAAGCAATAAAAGGTAATTCTGTTTATAAGATAATGCCGGTTATCATGAAACAGATTGTTTTTACTAAAAAAGAGATTCAAGAGTTATCTGGTGTATCTCCAAATGTTGTTTCAAAAATTATTAATCAGTTAGTTGATTTAAATGTAATTATTCCTGACTCAACAAAAATGAAAAAGGGATATAGATACCAAAAAATATATGAAGTATTTGTTGGAACAAGAGAATTCTAACAAATAGAATGATTCCCCTAAATTAATCAGGTATTACATCACAGTAGTATGGAACAAGTCCTCCCTTGCAACTTTCCTGAAACCATGCTATATTCCCATCTTTGACAGTTGGAAAACAAAAAACGGTTGTATAGCTAGTAAAATCAAGGATGGCAGCCGTTTTTTGTTTTCTGATTTTATATGATGTATGATGAAGCATACAATCTCGCAATGGGATTTTTTTAGAAGGAGCAGTAAAAGAATGTCAAAAGATGAATATTTGATAACAGATAAACCTCTTAAAGCGTTGACTATTTTCGCAATGCCAATGATTCTGGGCAGCTTTTTTCAGCAAGTCTATAATATGGCTGATTCGATTATCGTCGGTCAGTTTGTCGGTTCTTCTGCACTGGCAGCAGTCGGTGCCTGTGCGGCACTTACGAATGTTTTCATATGTGTGGCACTTGGTGCCGGTGTAGGTGCGGGAGTGCTTGTGAGCCGCTATTTTGGTGCCAGAAATTACAGTAAAATGAAAACGATTGTGTCAACATCACTGATCAGCTTTTGTATTTTAAGCATACTCCTGGGTGCATTTGGATTTGGGTTTTCCCGCCTGATGATGAGCTTGTTACAGACACCTGCTGATATACTGGACGAAGCAGTATTGTATCTGCAAGTCTATTTTGTGGGTTTTCCGTTTCTTTTTATGTATAACATTCTATCTACCATGTTTACATCAATCGGCGAATCAAAAATTCCGTTAGGACTTCTGATATTTTCATCTGTATTGAATATTTTTATGGATCTTTGGATGGTAGCGGATCTTGGACTGGGTGTGTTCGGTGCAGCTCTTGCAACGCTCATCGCACAGGGTGTTTCCGCAGTGTTTTCGTTTTTGATTTTTCTTTACCGGATGCGTCGGTATAAGTGCCGGTATAGATGGTTTGACAGACAGGAGTTACAATTAATGCTTCGAATTGCCATTCCATCAGTTCTTCAACAGTCTACAGTATCAATAGGCATGATGATCGTACAGGCAGTTGTAAATCCTTTTGGTACACAGGCACTTGCAGGTTACGCAGCAACGATGAGAGTAGAGAATGTTTTTTCATTGATATTCGTATCCATTGGTAACGCAGTTTCACCATATGTTTCTCAGAACTATGGTGCAAAGAAAATTGAACGTATCAAAAAAGGATATCATGCTGCGTTGATGTTGGATGTATGTTTTGCAGTGCTTGCTTTTGTAGTCATTGAAACACTGCACACACAAATTTCTTCGCTATTTCTTGGTAAAGATGGAACTGCTTTGGCGTATCAGGTGTCTGGCGATTATATGAGATGGCTTGGTTATTTTTTCATTTTTATGGGTATTAAGATGGCAACTGACGGAGTCCTTCGCGGACTTGGAATTATGCGTCCGTTTCTCATTGCAAATATGGTAAACCTTGCGATACGCTTGTCGGTTGCATTGATTTTTGCACCCCGTTTCGGTATTGCGTTTATCTGGCTTGCTGTACCGGCCGGCTGGTTTGCAAACTTTCTGATTTCGTATGTGGCACTTAGAAAAAGCTGGAGAATTCAACTAAAATTATACAGCAATTAATACGGGAAAGAAGATGGAATGATATAAAAGAATTTGAGTGATTAAAATCGATTTACGCGTTTGTAAGAGATGAAGATCATAGAGTGTGGTTTTGTCAGTTTACATAGCATAAATCTCAATTAGTTTTATTGCGTTTTTCTTGATAATTACATATAATGTAAACGAGCAAGTACACTTGCTTGATTTAAGTGCGTTGCTACTTTGAGTGCAAACCTTTAATTTAAGTGCTTTGCAGCTTAAAATGCGAATTGTTAATTTCAGGGAGATAAGATGATTAGCTCACTGTTTTGTTTGTTATACTATGGAGATAAAAATGAAAAACAAATCGGTGAATGCGTTCTATACGGCTGAGATTTTAGCACTTGTAGTTGCTTTGATTTTCTTTGCGGCCGGGTATGCCGAAGGTGGTCGGATATGCCTGTA
>OLIS01001704.1_pt1 | contig 15455 bp, 13 predicted proteins | sample 1601351 | NCBI WGS metagenome assembly OLIS01 (sample SAMEA2452122, study PRJEB22498) | human gut metagenome | biome: human feces; feature: human gut; material: feces | place: Australia | collected 2012
TACCACTGTTACCTTTAATGTCATTCCAAATCCTGCCAGATAATCCGGGAAGTCCTGAAATGATCTTTCCCATCTCCAGGGATCTAATAAACTCTCCAGCATATCGCCACCACCTTTATCTCATCTGTTTCGCTGCATCTATCATTCCTGATTACTGCATTGCTGCTACTTCTTCATCAGTCAGGATGCCCCATTTAGCCTTTAATTCATCAAGTCTGCCTGATTCCTTCAGTTCTGTTAATGTATCATCCATGAACTTGGTCAGTTCATCATTGCCGAGCTTTAATGCAATACCGATATCCTGTACTCCAAATGCATCTTCCGTCAGCATCATGGAATCATCCATATAAGCTATCAGACCTGTACGGTCTACAGAGTAAGCATCAATCTGACCAGTCTTTAAGGCTGCAACACCATCTGAAATGTACTGGAAATCCTGTACTTCATAATTTACATCAATACCTTTGTCCTTTGCATACTGCTCAATCAGTTCTGCTGTTGTAGTACCCTGTCCAACGCCGATTACAAAACCATCCATATCTGCCAGTGTCTTAGCTCCTGAATCCTTGCTTACCATGAATGTGACCGGTTCAAGACGGTACTGCTGTGTGAAATTCCATGATTTCTTTCTCTCATCTGTTACTGTGAATGAAGCTATGACACAGTCAAGCTCTCCATTATCAAGCAGGCCACCTCTTGTTTTGGCTGTAACAGAAGTGAACTCACAAAGCTTATTGGCTACAGCTTCATCATAGGTGCAGTCAAAAATCTTAGCTGCCATCTCATATGCCACATCAATATCATACCCTTCATATTCCCCTGTAGCCGTATTGATCATGCCAATGTTTACAGTATCTGACTTGGCGCCAACCTTTAATTTACCGGCTGCCTTGATATCTTCTACTGTTCTCTGTCCTGAAGATGATGTACCTGCACTCGCACTTTCTGAGCTGCTGCCACATCCTGTAAGAGCCCCTAATGTAACTACTGCTGCCATCACTGCTGCTAAAAATCTTTTCTTCATAACTTTGTCCTCCTCATTTCGTGTTTCTTCCTATATATAATGTTTCATTGTAACTAATGTAATATCTTACTAAAGAATATCTTGGTACGTTCATTCTTGGGATTACCGAATACTTCCTCCGGTGTTCCTTCCTCTACAATCTTGGCACTGTCCAGGAAAATGACTCTGTCTGCAACCTGTCTTGCAAATCCCATCTCATGTGTAACACAGATCATTGTGATGTCTTCCTTGGAAAGCTGTACCATAACATCCAGTACTTCGTTTACCATCTCAGGGTCCAGTGCACTGGTCGGCTCATCAAAAAGGATAATCTCCGGATGTGTTACCAATGCCCTTGCAATGGCTACACGTTGCTGCTGTCCACCGGAGAGATTCTGCGGATAAGCATCTGCTTTATTGGCAAGCCCTACACGATCCAGATACTCCATTGCCGTCTTCTCTGCTTCTTTCTTCGGCACTTTATGAAGCTTGATCGGTGCCATCGTCAGATTCTGTAATACAGTCTTATGTGGGTATAGATTGAATTGCTGGAATACCATTGCCATGTGATCTCTGGACATCTGAATCCAGTTCTTCTGAGTTACCAGTTCTCCTCCAATATAGATTTCTCCACTGGTAGGTTTCTCCAGATGATTGATGCACCGGATCAAGGTACTCTTACCACTTCCGCTGGGTCCTAAGATAACCAGCTTCTCACCTCTTTTGATTGTGAGGTTGATGTCATCCAACACCTGTAAGTCTCCGTATCTTTTTCGTAAATGCTCAATTCTGATCATTTCATTTCCGTTTTCCATACCCTATCACTCCAATCTGTTTATCTGACCTAAGTAAAACAAAAGGAGCCAACGAATCTCTTCGTTAGCTCCCTTGCTATCTATTTGATAGGCACTATTCTAGACAAGTGTGGGGCAGAAATCAAATACCAATATTTTGAAGAAAGTATAATAATTTTATTATACCTTTGGGTTTTTTCTTCATAAATACATAAAAATATGAATGCATGGAATACTTCAAAGTAACTTGAAGTGTATTTGAAGTGAGTTTGAAGTTGACTTTGAAGTGAGTTTGAAGTAATATTGAAGTAACTTATCTACCGGGAGGAAATAACATATGTTTTTGGAAGAAATCATAGATAATGTTCAATTGGAAAATGATAAATTCGAATGCAAAGGTATTCTAAATCGTGAAGATGTTATAGGATGGTTAAAAACAATAGCCGGATTTGCCAACGCATCCGGAGGTGATTTTTATATTGGAGTTGAGGATAAAACAAATAAATTAATCGGATTTGATCGCAAAACTGCCGATAATGAACGAAACTATTTTAATAACCAGGTCAATGAACATCTGACCCCAAGACCACAGATGAAAATTTCTTTTATTCGATATGAAATCAAAAATGATGAAAGATTTATTATTCGGGTTACAATACCAGAATCTGTTGTGAAACCAATTATACTAAAATATAAAAATATTCCATCTATATTTATGCGTCGTGACGGCTTTACCAACGGCGCTACGTATGAGGAAATCATAGAAATGAGCATACAGAGCAAAAATACTCAGTATGATATACTGACATCAGATACCATATATGATCCTGCTCAATTCACAACTCTACGAAGCTTCTATAAGAATCACAATGACGGTCATGAATTAAAGGAAAAATTTCTAAATTCCATAGGCTTTTATAATGAAGAACACTTTTTGTCAAATGGAGCTGTCCTATTCGCAGATAATTATAGTGGTGAAAAAACTGCCGTTCAGTGCTCCGTCTTCTCCGGCTTTAATAAAGGCAGTGAAAGGATTATCACAATCAATCGCTTTCATGGAAATATCATTGCTACCATTCAATATATGATAGATTTTGTAAATCAGCGAATGAACCATTCTATGATAAAACTGGATCATGTACGCCAAAATATTGATTCCTACCCTCAGCGTGCCTTATTTGAAGGTATCATCAATGCAGTAGCTCACAGAGATTATTACTTAGACGGAACACAAATTCAGATTGATATGTTCAAAGACAGGCTCGAAATATCCTCACCTGGCGGATTTTATCGAGGTGAAAAGCTGGGTAAAACATACAACCTGTCAGGTATCATTTCTAAAAGAAGAAATGAATTAATTGCTAATATCCTTGTAGCATGTAATGTAATGGAAGCTGCCGGTACCGGATTTGATAAAATTATCGAGGAATATAAAGATGCCAATGAGGCACATAAACCATATATATATTCTTCTTCCGACCATTTTACCTTAGTACTCCCTGATCTGACATATGACAGCGGTTTAGAAGATGCGAATACTCCTGTATTAACATTTGTTCCAGTCCCTAATGGTACAGAGCTGGATGAAAAAGTATTGTCCTTCTGCTATCTGAAAGCCCATAAAGTATCAGAAATTGCAGAGTATCTGGGTATCAGCGATTCAACATATCTGCGCAAGCAGGTTCTGGGTAATCTGGAATCCCATGGATATCTTGAAAAAGACAAATTATCACGTGCTATGTACTACAAGACCAATCCGGATATGGTTGAGTTAAAATAAAAATATGTCTATTCCAGCAAAGGGAACTTGAATGTTTCTTTATTAGTTCCCTTTGTATTTTACTTATATAACACATTCCTTCATTACTCTCAGCACATTTCCACTGGCGAACTTATCCAGCTGTCTCTGTGTCAGTCCTTTCTTATGAAGGACATCAAATAAACGTTCCATTTGTGCTGGATGGCTAATCTCCAGATGACCGCTTACACCGTCAAAATCTGTTCCCAGTGCAATGCAGTCCTCACCACCAACTTTGAGCATATACAACACATGGTTTGCCAGATATCCTACTGTACTATCGGGCTGCGCTCCTCTTGGAACTACAAAATCAGGACAGAAATTCAGCCCTGCTACGCCGCCTTTTTCAGATAATATCCGAATCATCTCATCTGTGAGATTTCTTGGATGGACAGTCAATTCCCTACAGTTGGAATGAGACGCTATGAATGGTTTCGTACTGTATCTTGCCACATCCATAAAACCTCCATCTGACAAATGCGATACATCTACCATGATTCCCAGCCGATTCATCTCTCCAATTGCTTCTATGCCAAAATCTGTCAGTCCTTTGGACATGATTTCGGGTTCCTTTGAGTTGGGATATCCGAAACAGTTCGCATAATTCCATGTCAGCGCAATTGCCCTCACTCCCTGTTCATACAAAAACAAAAGTCTATCCATCCTGCCTTGTACCATTCTTCCGTCTTCTACAGTCAACACCGCTGAAGATAAGCCTTTACTCCAATTATTCATAATATCTGCAGCATTTCCCGCCATTGCAATCACATCCCTGTGCATGGCAACCTCTTTTCGCAGATTCTCAGCCAATATTGCAAAGAACTCTTCATCTGAAGGCATAGCAGGTCTTAGTGTTCCATCTGCATATGGAACATCTCTTGGCGGGAAGAACACGGCAAAGAACTGACACATTTGTTTTGCTTCCTGCATCAGCTTTATACTTTGCATACCTTCCCCATCATAAAGGCTGGAAGCCCCCTGTGTAAAAGTTCTCTGAAGCGTATCGCAATGCATATCAATATAGGAATTCATAGAAATCCCCCTTCCTGTTACTTAATACAAATATATTCTATCATATTCTTTTTTCTTTTTCATTACATGCAAAAAGTGCCTGCAGAACATCATTCTACAGACACCTTCATCTTTTATGCTATGTAATTATGGATTACTCGCTCTTTACTGCGTTCTTATATACTCTGTTCAATGCAACAGGGTGATACTCTACGCCTGTTACCTTGGAGGATAACATTTCTGCGTTGCACTGTGTATACAGCGGGAAGATTACGGCATTATCCATAACAAGCTTCTCTGCATCATAGAGCCTTGCCCAGCGCCCCTCTGCATCTGTACACAAATCACCTGTCGTACATTCATCAATCATTGCATCAAATTCTGCATTGCTCCAAAAGCCATAGTTATTGGAGTTGCCTGTTACCCACATACCCAGATAGGTCATAGGGTCTGCATAGTCAGGTCCCCAACGTGTCAGACCGATTTCAAAAGTACCTTCCTGCATATCCTGCAGTCTCTGCTTCTTTGGCTCGATAACAAGATTTACAGTAAATCCAGGCAAAGTTGTCTCCCACTGCTCCTTGATTACCTGAGCTACCTTCTGAGGTGCGTCATCTGCATCCACGGCCATATCAAGGCTAAGCTCTGTGATTCCAAGCTCTTCTAAGCCTTTTGCCCAGTAATCAGCTGCTTTGGCAGCATCATAAGAGCATACCTCTGCAAATTGGGTCTGGTCTGCCGCAAAATCAGAACCATCAGGACCTGTCGCAAACTGAGGCGGCACAGCCGTATAAGTAGGTTTCGAACCATCCTTCAATACATCATTGGTGATTGCTTCACGGTCAATAGCCATGGTAAGCGCAAGACGAATATTCAAGTTAGCCAACTCAGGTACATTTCCGATATTAGGTGCAATATACCATAAATATCCGGCACCAATAGAAAGGAATTCAGGGTCATCCTTTACCTGATCTACCTGTTCACCATTGATGAGCGTGGTATCCAAAGCCCCTGTCTGATAACTCATCAGAGCCTGCTGGGAATCCTGAATTACCTGATAATGAAGTCCTGATAAAGCAATCTTATCTGCATCATAGTAATAGGGATTTTTGCTCAAATGTATTGTGGTTGCTGCCGGTTCATAAGAATCCAGCATAAACGCACCATTTGCCAGTGTTGTCTCCGGGCTGCTGGCGAATGTATCCGCACAGGTATTGTAGAACTCTTCATTTACAGGATAAAAAGTCGGGAAATACATCAGAGAAAGGAAGTAGCTCACCGGAACATTCAGCTCTACCTGTAAAGTGGTGTCATCCAGTGCTGTAACCCCAAGTTCACTCTTATCTTTTTCACCGGCAATAATCTCTGCCGCATTCTTTACCTGACCAATATCACTCATCATGTAAGAATACTCACACGCATTCTTAGGGTCTACTGCCCTCTGCCAGCCAAATACGAAATCTGCCGCAGTAACTTCCACACCATTGCTCCATTTCGCATCATTACGCAGATGGAATGTATATGTCAGACCATCTTCCGAAAGCTCATAGCTTTCAGCAATGGCAGGTATCGGCGCACCTTCTGCGTCCATCTGCATCAGACCATCTGTAAAATCTGCAATTACTTCAAAGGATGTACCATCCTGTCCAATCTGTGGATCAAGAGATTCCACCGGAGTTTCAATCATAATATTCAAGTCATTTGCTGCCGTTTCTGAAGAAGTATCAGAAGCACCGGTCTCTGTCGTTACAGCAGCTTCCGTTGTCGCTGTGCCAGAAGCTGTATTACCCGTTGATCCGCAACCTGTCAGGCTGGCTGCTATCATAGAGGCAATGATAATAACTGTCATCAATTTTCTTTTCATAAGCATCCTCCTCATAATAATATAACGCAACAAAGTATTACCATAGTAACGCTTCGTTGCGTTAAAGCAAAGTCTAGCACAACTTTTATAAAAAAGCAAGCATAAACTGTGTTCTTTTTATTAGATAGCTGCTTTTACTTCTGTTACTGCTTCTGTCATTGCATATGGATCAAGGACTCTGTTCAGCTCCTTTTCAGAGAGTAACTTCTCTGCAAGTACCAGCTCCCTGACTGTTCTGTTCTCTTTTAATGCCCTCTTGGCAATCTCCGCAGATTTCTTATATCCGATATAAGGACACAGAGCAGTAGCAATACCGGCGCTGCTTTCCATTAATGTCTTACAACGATCACGATTGGCTGTGATTCCAACGATACAATTATCAATCAGAGTCTTTACTGCGCCTTCCAGTGTCTGAATTGATTCAAAAAGGTTATAAAACAGTACGGGTTCAAAGGCATTTAGCTCCATCTGTCCGGCTTCTGCAGCCATCGTAATGGTCGTATCATGTCCGACAACCAGGAAAGCAACCTGCGTTACAACCTCAGGAATAACAGGATTTACTTTACCTGGCATAATAGAAGAACCATTCTGTTTCGCGGGAAGATTGATTTCTCCTAATCCTGTCCTCGGACCGGATGAAAGCAGACGCAGATCATTACACATCTTGGATAAGTTCACAGCACAGGTCTTTACAGCTCCCGATACAGCCACAAAACCATCCAGATTCTCTGTGGCATCAAACAGATCTGCTGCCTGTGACAGAGGATAGCCGGTAATTCTTGCAAGACAGGGAACTACATTGTAGAAATATGCATCTGATACATTGATTGCTGAACCAATCGCTGTACCACCAAGATTTACTGTATACATTTCCTTACAGGAATCTGCAATTCTCTTTCTGTCACGTTCTACCATGGAAGCATATGCATGAAAAGTCTGACCCAGACGCATAGGTACTGCATCCTGAAGCTGTGTACGTCCCATCTTGATCACATCATCAAAAGCAGTTGCCTTAATTGTCAATTCTCTCTTTAATCTGTCAAGCTCTGACAATAATGGTTTGAGCAGATCAAGCACGGTAAGCTTACCTGCTGTAGGAATGACATCATTGGTAGACTGTGCCATATTTACATGATTGTTAGGATGTACTCTGGTATAACCACCCTTTTCTCCACCAAGCAGTTCATTTGCGCGGTTAGCGATTACTTCATTCATGTTCATATTTGCACTGGTTCCTGCACCGCCCTGAATCGCATCTACAATAAATTCTTCACGAAATCTTCCCTTGATGACTTCATCACAGGCGCGGATAATTGCCTCTGCATAACCAGCATCCAATGCAAATGCATCACGGTTCGTTATTGCTGCCGCTTTCTTAATCCTTGCCAGGTTCTCCAGAAATACCGGATTCATTGGCGCTCCGGTAATTGGGAAATTCTCCTTTGCTCTCAGTGCCTGTACTCCATAATATGCTTCCTCTGGTACTTCCATTGTTCCGATTGAATCTGCTTCCATACGTGTTTTCATAATCTTCTCCTCATTTCTGCGCAAAATCGCTGTTTCTGCTTATGCGGTTACTTCGCCATATAAGTTGTGTCAAATATACTTATGAACAAACATATCCTGCCTCAATTTGCATGGCTCTGATCAGCTTCAAAATATGGTACGAGATTATACCCACCAAAAACACTTGTAAATACTTTTAATTCAAAACGTTATTCAAAAACAAATTTTGCCAATTTTAGATTAATTATTTTAATATTTTCTAAATTTCACTTAATTTTGTTAAGTGTGCATATTGTAATTTTGCAAATATGAGAGTACACTTATCATCATAAAATATATATGCTTTGCGTAATTCACTACTAATAAATGCTGAATTATGCTGCTTTTATACTGCACATAAACTCATTATAAAACGTACGCAAATACATCTTCACAATACACAAACAAACTTTGCGAAGCCGACTCTCAAAGTTACAGAATTGTGCGCCTTGGTCTGTGTTGCTTTCACAAATACACAAACAGGCACTTGAAAAACGTTGGCACTTAGGCGGTATGGAAGCATACGCTTCCAATAGCGCCTTACGTGACCACTACGTTTTTCACGTAGCGAGAGCGTGACTGTGGTGTATTGTGAAAGCAACACAGACCTGCACAATTCGTCCCTCTCCATTCCTTAAAGGAGGCATATACATGGAACACACCCTGGATTCAATTGATAAGAAGATTATAGAAATTCTGCAGGCAAATGCCCGCACCCCCATTAAAGATATTGCATCCGAAGTCTTTCTTTCCTCGCCCGCAGTCTCTTCCCGCATTGAGAAAATGGAAAAAGCAGGCATTATCTCCGGGTATCATGCCCAGATCAATTACCTGCTTTTTGGTTATCATATCAAAGCTTTTATTAATTTGGAAGTAGAGCCATATCAAAAGAAAGAATTCTATCCCTTCATTCAGGCAATCCCCAATGTCATCGAATGTAACTGTGTCACCGGAGACTATGCCATGCTTATCGAAGTAGCATTCCAGACCACAATCGAGCTGGATCACTTCATCAATGAACTACAGCACTTTGGCCGGACCAAGACACTGATTGTATTCTCTACCTCTGTGGAACACAGGGATGTTCCTGTTATATGACATTATGATGCCCATAGCCTAGTGTACTGTATCACTGACATTTCACCAAATAACTTGTATAAGTTTTCATCTGCGTTATTTAGCTGAAAGTCAATGATACAGTACACCAGTGTATCCCAAGGTTTTTACACATTTTTGAATAAGGAGTGAAAATATGACAACAAACAAAACAAACGTATCTACGGTCAGATTAAGGTACCGTGATATCAGCACAGCAGCACTTCATATTATAGCCATGCTGTTTATGCTGATGGACCATCTCTGGGCTACTCTTCTCCCGGCGCAGGACTGGCTGACCTGTGTTGGAAGGGTGGCATTCCCTATTTTTGCATTTATGGCAGTAGAGGGGTATTTTCATACTCATAGTTTCAAAAAATATGCACAGCGGCTGCTGGTGTTCGCACTTCTGTCAGAAATACCATTTGACCTGATGTATGGCGGAACATGGTTTTATCCTGTTCACCAAAATGTAATCTGGACATTTCTGCTTGGCCTGTCAGGAATCCATCTGATGGAGACCGTTCACAAAAAGCAAAAGCCCTGGGCTTATGTGACGGTTTCTGTGGTGGTTGTGATATTGGGAAGTGTGCTTGGAACCTTAGGCATGGTAGATTACTACGGTGCCGGTGTACTCACTGTATTTATTTTTTATTTTTTCAGAGGCCGGAAATGGTGGTGTCTGGCAGGTCAGATACTTGCACTTTACTGGATAAATGTAAAAATGCTGGGCGGACTTATGTATCCAATCCGGTTATTTGGAATGGATATGGAACTCTGCCAACAGGGGCTTGCATTGCTGGCACTAATCCCTATATGGCTGTACCGTGGTCGGCAGGGATATCATAGCAAGGCATTCCAGTATATCTGTTATGCGTTTTATCCGGTACATATGCTGATACTTGTACTGCTTTTAAATTATGCAAATAAGTAACTGGCTCTATGATAATAATGCCTTATCATTGGCAAATTCCTCGCCACTGACACGCTCAAACTGATGAAGAAGGTCTTCTACTGTAAGTTTCTTCTTCTCTTCTCCGGCAATATTCAGGATGACTTTGCCCTCATGCATCATAATCAGACGATTGCCATGGGCAATGGCATCCCGCATATTGTGTGTGACCATCATTGCCGTCAGATGATTCTCTGCAATAATCTTATCCGAGATTTCCAATACTTTAGCTGCCGTCTTAGGGTCCAGCGCTGCTGTATGCTCATCCAGTAAAAGAAGCTTTGGCTTCTGGATAGATGCCATCAGCAGAGTAATTGCCTGTCTTTGTCCACCGGAAAGCAGACCTACCTTGCTGGTCAGTCTGTCTTCCAATCCAAGATTGAGTGTTTTAAGCATCTCTCTATAAGTGTCTCTCTCTGCCTTGGTGATGCCCCAGGTCAATCTTCTGGCCTTACCACGTCTGGCAGCAATCGCCATATTCTCTTCAATTGACATTGTTGTTGCAGTTCCTGTCATAGGGTCCTGAAATACACGGCCAAGGTACTTTGCTCTCTTATACTCTGAAAGCCTGGTCACATCATCGCCGCCGATGTAGATTCTTCCGGAATCTACAGGCCATACACCCGCTACTGCATTCAGTGTTGTGGATTTACCGGCTCCATTACCACCGATCACCGTTACGAATTCTCCCTCTTCCAGAGTCAAATTAACACCGCATAATGCCTTTTTCTCATTAATTGTTCCTGCATTAAATGTCTTATATACGTCTTCAATTCTTAACATCTCTGCCATTATTTCGCACCTGCTTTCTTTTTACTGTTTTCCTTCAGATACGGAATAGCCAGGAAAATGGCTACCACGATAGCTGAGAACAGTTTCAGGTCATCGGACGGGAATTTCAGCCATAATACAATGCTCAATACGAGATAATAGATGATCGCGCCTGCAATGACCGAGAATAATGTCCATGCAAAAGCCATTTTCTTACCGGCTGTGAGCTTGCCAAACAGAACTTCACCAATAATAACGGCTGCAAGTCCAATTACAATGGCTCCACGCCCCATATTGACATCTGCTGCGCCCTGATACTGTGCATAAATTCCACCACAGAGACCTACAAGTCCATTGGAAATCATAAGTGCAAGAACTTTATTAAATGATGTGTTGATTCCCTGTGCGCTTGCCATCTGTGGATTACATCCGGTCGCACGGATAGCGGCTCCAAGCTCTGTTCCGAAAAACCAGTAAATAACTGCAATCAGTACAATTGCTGCCAGAATCAGTTTGACAAAGAAAAATCCGCTTCCCTCTCCTGTAACATATCGAAGAGATGCAACCAGTTTGTATTGAAGCACATTGATTGCCTGATTTGATTTTCCCATAATCCCAAGATTTACAGAATATAATCCGATCTGTGTCAAAATACTTGCCAGAATTCCCGGAATACCAAATACTGTATGCAAAATTCCAGTTACAAATCCTGCTGCCATTCCTGCTAAAAATGCAAATATAAGTGCAAGTGCCGGGTCCATACCCCCGCGGATCAGCATAACTGCTACTGCTCCGCCGGTTGCAAGTGAACCATCCACCGTAAGATCTGCAAAATCTAAAATACGAAATGTAATATATACCCCAAGTGCCATAATTCCCCAAATGATTCCCTGAGCAACGTTACCCGGAAGGGCACGTACCAGAGTCATCGGATTTAGGCTTGCCAGATAAATCCCCATAATTAAATCCTCTATTCTTCTATTGCTTCATATTCATCTGGAACTGTAATTCCAAGTTCTTCACAAATTGTCGGATTGTACATCTTTGTTACGTTTGGTGCTGTCTCAATCTCCATTGTTGTAATGTCGGCACCATTTACCAAAATATCATATGCCATCTCGCCGGCTTTGTATCCGATATCATAGTAGCTGATAGATAATGTTGCAATACCGCATCCAGAACAGATTCCCTGCTCACCTGCAATTACAGGAATTTTTGCCGGGAGACAAATGTTGTTGATAATCTCTGTGTTTGCTGCCATTGTATTATCTGTAGGAATATAAAGTGCATCACACTCAGCTACTGCTGATGTTACAACTGACTGAATCTCATTCGAATCTGCTGCTGTATATTCTTTACATGTAATTCCATCCTTCTTCAGTGCTTCTGCAAATAAGTTTGCCTGATATGCTGAATTAGGCTCTGCTGAACAATATAAAATACCAACTGTCTTTGCATCCGGTACTAATTCTGTAAGCATCTCTTCCTGCTTATCGATTGGAGCTAAATCACTTGTACCTGAAATGTTCATTCCTGTTGCTCCTGTCCAATCAGAAATATCCAGAGCTGTTGCATAATCTGTGATTGATGTTCCAAGAATCGGAATATCACTTGTTGCGGCTGCTGAACACTGGAGTGCTGTAGTTGCATTTGCCATGATCAAATCCACATTATCAGCGACAAAATTATTTGCAATTGTTGCACAGTTTGCCTGCTCGCCCTGTCCATTCTGTAAATCAAATGTTACGTTATCTTTTCCAAATTTTTCTTCACAGGCATCCTCAAATCCCTTTGTAGCCTGGTCAAGAGCCTCATGCTCTAACTGCTGGCAAATACCGATCTTGTATACTTTTCCAGAATCTGATGCGCCATCTGCACTCTTTGAATCTGATGAAGAGCTGCCTCCACATGCTGCCAATGATAATGTCATTGTTGCGGCTAACATAACCGCTGCTATTTTTTTTGCTTTCATAATACCCATTCCTCCTATATTGTTTTGTAACTGTTACTTTAAAGCACTACGCTTTAAATCGTTACGCTTTAACGTGATAAAATGTAAGTCATGTTAGTTATTATAGTCTTGTTTTACATAATAGTCAAGAGGGAATTGAGGGGGAGCCATTTGGGGACGGGGTTTTCCGGCTTTTTCTGGAAATGGATATAAAAATTGGGAAAGTGAATTTCTTCACCTTCCCAATTTTTTATTCGCGAAGTCCAAAGAGCCAGAAAACCCCGTCCCTAAATGGTTCTTGCACTCTCTTCCCTATTCGTGTTACACTATAACAAAGCATATTTCTTATGAATCTAAGGTGCATATCACCATCTATTTTCTAATTACATTTCAAAAGTCTATGCTTTTATATCAATCACACATAAAAGCAGGAGGCGAATGAAATATTAGATTTAGATTGTCTCCTGTAAAAAGGAGGAAAATTAAATATGGCAAAACACAAGAAGGCACAAAGAAGCCACAAGTACTCATTGCATTCTCGACAAAGAAAAGTAAACCGTAAATACAAAGATACCATCTTTCGTATGTTGTTCAAAGACAGAAACAACCTGCTTTCACTCTACAATGCAATGAACAAGAAAAATTACACCGATGCATCTGCTTTGCAGGTAGTAACTTTGGAAAATGCAATCTATCTGGGGATGAAAAACGATCTGGCTTTTATTATGGATATGAATTTGTATCTGTATGAGCACCAGTCGACCTATAATCCCAACATGCCATTGCGAGATTTATTCTATATTTCAAACGAATATCAAAAGATGGTGGTTCAACAATCCTTATATTCATACACGATTCAAAAGATACCTGCTCCAAAATTTATAGTTTTTTATAATGGGACAAAAGAGATTAATGATTTAACTGAATTCCGATTATCTTCTGCTTACGAATGTTCGACAGAAGATCCTGATTTAGAATTACGCGTAACTGTATTAAATGTAAATGATGGTCATAACAAGGCCCTGATGGAGCAATGTCAAACACTCAAGGAATATGCTCAGTATGTAGCACGAGTGCGTAAATATGTCTCTTCTAATGAATTATCATTGGAAGAGGCTGTAGAGAAAGCAGTAACAGAATGCATAAACGAAAATATTTTACGCGATTTTTTATCATCTAACCGAGCTGAGGTAATCAATATGAGTATTTTTGAATATGACAAAGAATTGGAAGAGAAAAAACTTCGCAGAGCAGAATTTCAGGCTGGAATGGAGGCTGGTATTGAAAAAGGTATCGAGCAGGGAATTGCAAAAGGACAACAAGATTTATTAACACAAAAAATTAAAGCAAAACTTGCCAAGGGGAAATCTCTTGAACTAATTGCTGATGAATTAGAGGAAGATATTTCCGTCATTGAAAAGCTACTGAACCAGGAGACCATTTAGGGACGGGGTTTTCCGGCTTTTTTCTGGAAATGGATATAAAAATTGGGAAAGTGAATTTTTTCACCTTCCCAATTTTTTTCGCGAAGTCCAAAGAGCCAGAAAACCCCGTCCCTAATTGGCTCTCATTGCTGCTTTTCTTTAATTTTTCGAATTGCTTCTCGTATAGCTTCTTCTTCCTCTTCCTTTGCTATCTTTTTAGCCATATGGACAGTTCCAACCAAATTGCTAATTAGAATAAGTGCAAGAGGAATCAATATGATTGGAATGAATATCAGTGGGTTCGCAACCAGACGCGAAATTTTTCCTATAACTATTGAAGAAGCAACTACCTTTCCTATCAGGTATTCGCTTTCGACATTATATGCATCTGTTACATTGTTATTGTCACCTTTGGTAACAAATACTCTTCCTTGCTCTTCCTCCAGAATTTCCACTACGCGATGTGTGTTTACCGCTCCATCAAGTATAGGGTCCTGCGAATAAAATGAAATTACATCATTTACCTTTATTGTTTCAGGATCAACTTTTTTTACAACAATCAACGTATCAACATCATATGTTGGTTTCATACTTCCTGTAGTTACCCGTAGTGCCGTATAGCCAAACACCGAAGGAGCTTCTCCTGATTTTGTAAAAATTACTGTACACAACACAAAAACTGCTGCAACAATGATCAATACTGAAAAAACATTAATAATGCCAAAAACTATCTTTTTTATCATTTATCTTCTCCGTCTTTTTTTGTATTCTTACGCTCCTTACGTTCCTGAAGTGCTTGAACAATATAGTGTGACAGACTGTTGGCTTCTGCTTTATCTTCCGCTTTTTCTTTTGCTTTCTGTGCTGCTTTTACCTGTTTTTCAGTTACTTTCTTAATTGACTCGATTTCTTTTTCTGCTGCTTTCTTAACCTCGGTAATTTCTTTTTCTGCCGCATTCTTGCTTGCTTCGGTTTCTTCTTGTGCCGCTTTCTTAATCTGTGCGATTTCTTTTTGTGTTGCTTTCTTGGCTGCCTTCATTTCTTCCTTAGCTGCTTTTACTTCTTCTTTAGCCACCTTTACTTCTTTTCGGGCATTTTCCTTAACTTCCACAATTTTCTCTGCCGCCTCACGCTGCTCTTCCGCAATTTTCTCGGCCGCTTTTCTCTGCGCTTCCGCAACTTCCTCTGCTGCTTTTTCCTGCGCTTCTGCAATCTTCTCTTCTGCAATTTTCTGAGCTTTTGCGAGC
>OLIS01001713.1_pt1 | contig 15415 bp, 10 predicted proteins | sample 1601351 | NCBI WGS metagenome assembly OLIS01 (sample SAMEA2452122, study PRJEB22498) | human gut metagenome | biome: human feces; feature: human gut; material: feces | place: Australia | collected 2012
GATCGAAATACCAGAAACACTGACAAGCAGTAATGACATCAAAGGATTCTGCCGGGAAATCTATCTTTTCCGTTGCAACTGCTTTGTAATCAATATTCATGCCAGCAGACAAATGTTTCGCCTGTTCAATTTGTTCTTCCGAAATATCTGTTCCGGTCCAAATCCCACCATAGCAATACATATTTCTTGGTAAAACACCGGTTCCGGTTCCTAAATCCAATATCTTCTGACCATCTTTGCATAAACCTAAATCCAAAATTTTCTGAAAAAATATCTTAGGATAAATATCACGATATTTTGCATACTCAGAGGAAACTCTTCCCCAGTCAAACCCTTTGCCACCATCAATTGTTTTATCTTTAATAATCAATGTTATTACCTCCGTAAAATTTGTTGTCATAATTGCAAATCTGGATTGCTGCTCCATTCTCCATAACCGAAAAACCATGTTTTGTGTAAAATGGCACATTATTTTTATCTTCAGGCATTCCTTCAATATACATAAAATTTTTATATTTTTCCTTTATATATTCAATCATTTTGCCAGCAATACCTTTTCCCTGATAGTCAGGATGGACGAGCACATAATGTATCTGTGCTAACATCTCAGTATCATCCAATACTCTTGTCAGACCAACAAGTTTTTCATCATCCCAGACGGTAAGCACAGTTGAGGAATTCATAAGAGCCTTATACAGTCGATCTGGATAATTTCCTGATATCCAATGAACCGATAGAAATAACTTTTGAATCTGTTCTTTCGTAAACTTTTTTTCTTCTGTATATATAAGCATAATCTATTTCCCCCTATCTGTTATGATCACATCTCTGGCATTGCAGCATTTCATTTTCAACATCATCTTTATAAAAAACACCTGACCATTGGCAAATATTCTGCAAAATAGGCACAACAGATTTTCCTTTTTGTGTCAACATATACTCTACCCTTGGTGGGATTTCATCATAGGATTTTCTTTCAACAATCCCAACTTCTATCAGGTCTTTTAATGTTGCGGCAAGTACTGTATCCGTAATATTGCACATTTCTCTTCGAAGTTCACTGTATCGAAGCTTTTCGGCTGCAGATAACACACTTATTATGCGTGATTTCCATTTTCCACCAAATATTGCCAATCCATATTCAAGTGGGCAACGTATATCATCATATAATTTTTTCTCATATTTTGCCATTAAAAATCACCTTCCAGCTCTACGCATCGCTGCTAAAGCCTCTTGTCTATTAAACTCATTCTCTCCTTTTTCTTTCACATATGCTGTCATTATAGCTTGATAGTGATTCTTTTTTAAGTTACTATGAAATTTATTAGCAGCTCTTTGTTATATTTCTTTGTTATATTTCTTTCTTATTCCCAGCACCACCGATTTACGCTTTAACCCCTCTTCTACCTAAATACATTTGTATTATTATTACAAAGCACCTCAAAATGATTTCGATGCGTTTTTATAAAACCTTCTTTTTGCAGCTTTGATATCTCAGTAGACATTGCTGCGCGGTCAATGCAAAGATAATCTGCCAGTTGCTGCCTGTCAAAAGGAATATCAAAGGACAAGGACGAATGTCTGATGGATTCTGCTGACAGGTATGACAATAATTTCTCCCTTGTTGTCCGCTTGCCAACATGTGTAATCTTATCATTCAGAATCAGTATCTTATTTGCCAGTACACTGACCAGGTTGCGAATCAGCTTCTGATGATGCCCACATGCAGTTGGACAAGTAACCAGAAGCTTCTGTATATTTAAAAAAACAATCTCACAATCCTCATCTGCTACCACACTGATGTTCAGAACAGCACCAGGGCTTGCCGCATATGGTTCTCCAAAAAAATCACCAGCATGACATTTAGACAGAATATTCCGATGTCCCCAGAGATCCTCCTGAATAATAAGAACACAACCTGACAATACTAATCCCATTACCTGTGTAGAATCTGCTGCTCTGAAAATATAAGAATCCTTCTCTTTAGAAACTGTTACTGCCTCTACACAGTGCAATACAGATAATATCTCATTATCAGTAAGACCTTTAAAAAAAGGACTGTTTTTTAAAATTGGTAAATATTTTTTCAAAATCTCACCTCCTGTTGGAAATCAAACATACAAGTTGTATTTATTATAATATGATTCTAACAGAAACAAAAATAAAATTCTATTAATGGAGGGTAAAATGATAAGAAAAATTATACGAATTGATAAAGAAAAATGTAACGGATGTGGTGCATGTGCAACTGCCTGCCACGAAGGTGCCATTGATATTATAGACGGAAAGGCCGAGCTGGTAAGAGAACATTTTTGTGACGGATTGGGGGATTGCCTCCCAGAATGTCCTACTGGAGCTATTTCATTTGAGGAAAGAGAAGCACCTGCATATGATGAAGATGCTGTAAAAGAAGCACAGAGTAAAATAGCTGCCCAAAACCATGCAATGTCACCTCACACCGGCTGTCCAGGATCTAAAATCATGCAGATACAGCGAACAAAAACGCCTGAGACCGCAAAACCATTTTCAGGTGCAGATTCGATATCACAACTTGAGAACTGGCCGGTACAGATCAAACTTGCACCTATCAGTGCACCATATTTTAATGGTGCAAAACTTCTGATAGCCGCCGATTGTACTGCTTACGCTTATGCTGGATTTCATCATGATTTTATTCAGAATAAGGTAACACTAATAGGTTGTCCGAAATTAGACCAGGTTGATTATAGTGAGAAACTGGCTGCTATTATTCAGAATAACAACATTCAAAGTGTGACAATCGTAAGAATGGAAGTTCCATGCTGTGGTGGTCTGGAGATGGCAGTAAAAAATGCACTTCAAAATAGTGGAAAATTCATACCATGGCAGGTTGTAACAATAAGTATTGATGGAAAAATTATTGATTAATAAGGAGATTACTGGAATGAATAAAAAAATGTTTTGTTTTCAGTGTGAACAGACAGCCGGATGTACTGGCTGTACAGGAAATGCAGGTGTCTGTGGAAAAAATGCAGATACAGCTAAATTACAGGATGAGCTGACAGGTGCATTGATTGGTCTTGCAAGAGCTGTAGACAGTGCAGCAGCTATTTCTAAAAGAACCATACAAGTCATAATTGAAGGTCTGTTTACAACAGTTACAAATGTAAGTTTTGATAATGCAGCAATCGAAAATATGATACAAAAAGTCAGAGCTGAGAAAGAACGACTGGTTCCTGACTGCAGCAAATGTCAGTCGCCATGTGGTAAAACAAACGAATACGACATGCAGCAGATGTGGAATGCCGATAAAGATATCCGCTCTTTAAAATCTCTTATTCTTTTTGGTATTCGTGGAATGGCCGCCTATGCTTACCATGCAAATGTTCTGAATTATGAAGATGATGAAGTAAACCGATTCTTCTGCGAAGCATTATTTAAGATTGGTTACGAAGAAAGTATAGAAACACTGCTTCCTACGGTACTTAAAGTAGGCGAGATCAACCTTAGGTGTATGGCACTTCTTGATAAAGCAAATACAAACAGCTATGGAATGCCAGAGCCCACAGAAGTTACACTTACCATCGAAAAAGGACCTTTTATTGTCGTGACAGGTCATGATCTTAAAGACCTGCAGCTTTTACTTGAACAGACAGAAGGAAAAGGAATCAACATATATACTCATGGTGAAATGCTCCCTGCCCATGCCTATCCACTCTTAAAGAAATTCTCTCACTTAAAAGGAAATTTCGGAACTGCATGGCAGAATCAGCAGAAAGAGTTTGATCATCTTCCAGCTCCGATTCTTTACACTACCAACTGTCTGATGCCGCCAAAAAGCAGTTATGCTGACAGAGTATTTACAACAGAAGTGGTTGCTTTCCCTGGCGCTGTTCATATTGATGAGAAAAAAGATTTTACGCCAGTTATCAAAAAAGCACTTGAACTTGGTGGCTATAAAGAAAATCAGACATTAAAAGGCATCAATGGAGGTACGAAGGTGACAACCGGATTCGGTCATTCAGCTATACTGTCACATGCCAATACTATAATAGATGCTGTAAAATCAGGTGCAATCAGCCATTTCTTCCTGGTTGCCGGATGTGATGGTGCTAAACCGGGCCGAAACTATTACACAGATTTTGTTAAACAAACTCCTTCTGACAGCATCATCCTCACCCTGGCATGTGGCAAATTCCGTTTCAATGATCTTAATCTTGGAGAAATCAATGGTCTGCCACGACTGATGGATATGGGGCAGTGTAACGATGCTTACGGGGCGATTCAGGTTGCTCTGGCACTTGCGGATGCATTTGGATGTACTGTAAATGAGCTTCCTCTCTCCTTCGTTCTTTCATGGTACGAACAGAAGGCAGTCTGCATTTTGTTGACGCTTCTGCACCTTGGTATCAAAAACATCCGTCTTGGTCCTTCTCTACCTGCGTTTTTGTCTCCTAATATTCTGAACCTTCTTGTGGAAAAATATGGCATATCACCTATCACCACACCAGAAGAAGACATCAAAGCGCTGATAAACACTCCATAACACCAATAAAGCCAATAAAGCCAATAAAGCCGATACAGGAATAAAAACCCTGCCTCGGCTTTTTCTTTTGTCATTCTCCAGGACACAAAATATCCTCATTCTCATCATATTTTCTTCACTATTCCCACCTACACTATAGATAAGATGTAAGGGGCAGAAGAGCAAAACATTGTTTATGCCTGCATAATAAAACTTTTAACTTTAGAATCCACCTGACATAGATATTGATATTGATATTAATGATATATGCATTAACGATATCTATCCGACAATATCTATATTAACTAAAGAAATAATGAATGAAAGGATGAATATATATGATTAATTTAAAAAAAGTAAACAAATCATGCGTAGCCGCAGTTATTCTTGCAATGTGTCTTATGACATCAGGCTGTGGTTCACAAAACTATACAACCAACAACAAAAATACTGATACCACTGTAACTTCCAGCATTACTGCCCAGGATACCAATGTAACTCACGCAGATGATGCCGATAACTACAAAACTGAAATAACAGGAGAATTCAGCATTACATCAACTGATGGTTCTACAATAACACAGAATGATTCCGTATATACCATAACACAAGCTGGTGAATATACCGTTACCGGACTCTTATCAGAAGGACAGATTGTAGTTAATGCTGACGATAAAGCCGAAATCACCATTGTATTGAATGGTACATCCATCACATGTTCTAACGGTTCACCTATTTATATTAAAAATGCTGATAATGTAAAAATCAAATCTGAGGAAAACACTTATAACTGTATAGTTGATGCAAGAGCTGAAGCTGACGACAATTCAGACAATTCTTCCAGTGAAAATGGTAATGCTGCCATCTATGCAGCATGCGACCTTAAATTGGTTGGAAAAGGGGCATTATCAGTAACTGGCAACTATAACAACGGTATCCAGAGCAAAGATGACATTTCTATTAAAAATGTTACTATCAAGGTTAATGCTGTAAATAATGCTATAAAAGGAAACGATGAGGTAGCTATAGAATCTGGTGAAATAATAGCTATATCCAGAAAAGGCGATGGCATCAAAACATCAAACAGCAGTCTTTCAACCAAAGGAAAACAGAAAGGAAATGTAATACTATCTGGTGGAAATATTGATATATATGCTGCCTGTGACGGCATAGATGCTGCATATGGCGTAGATGTTTCAGGTGATGGAAATCTGAATATATATACAGATACTTATTCTGATTATTGTGAAGCCGTGGCTGACGACAACTCCGGTTCTTCTGCCAGCAGCTCTGGTTCTTCAATCAGCACCCCAGATTCATCAGCCAGCAACCCAGGTTCATCAAATCAGAATCAAGGTTCATCATCTAAATCATCATCCAATGCAACTATGATGACATACACAACAACTGCCAATACAGACAACCAGAATAACAGCAGCGTGGGAACTCCACCCGATATGAACAATGCTCAGAACAATGGGAACATGGGCACTCCTCCTGATATGAACAATACTCAGAACAATGGTAACATGGGCACTCCTCCTGATATGAATAACAGTAGCAGCAATTCAGGCAATAATCCTGACATGAAAGGTAACTTCGGCGGTGGAAACAGAGCTGCTAATGGTATGCCTGGCAATAACAGCTCAGGAAATTCATCTAAAAAGTCTTACTCTACAAAGGGAATCAAAGCCGAGAGCGAGATAAATATATCTGGTGCAGCCATTAACATAAGTTCAACTGATGATGGTATTCATGCCAACTCAGATTCTGGTGTTCTTGAAACCGGCGAAGATGGCAAGGGTATAATATCTATATCAGGTGGAACTATCACAATCTCTACAGGTGATGATGGAATACATGCAGATAAAGAGCTTAATATAACTGATGGATATATAAATGTTTTAACATCCTACGAGGGTCTTGAGGCTATAACAATCAACATCAGTGGTGGACAAAGCTTTGTATATGCAGCTGATGATGGCATTAATGCATGTACCGGAGATGGCACATCTACTCCTCTTATTAATATAACTGGTGGATACGTTGATGTAACAACCGGTTCTGGCGATACAGATGGTATAGATTCTAACGGCAACTACACCCAGTCTGGCGGTATGGTTCTTGTAAAAGGCGGCAGTTCATCAGGTCAGGTATCTGGTTCTATTGATGTTGACGGAAATATTACTATAACTGGTGGAACATGTGTAGCTTTAGGCGGTATATGTGAAACTCCTGTAAATTCAGTTAATGCTTACGTATTCAGCTCTGTATCCTTTAACGCAGGAAGCTACTCAGTAAAAGATTCCAGCGGTAATGAAATAGTAAGCTTTACATTAAACAACAGTTACTCAAATGGCTGGATATGCACATCTGCTCTTACAACAAACACTGAATACACTCTTTACTGCGATGGTTCTTCATTAACAAACTGGACACAATCTGCAGGAACCATGGGTGCATCCAATGCCGGCGGCTTTGGCAGCAATCCTGGCGGTTTTAATGGTGGTGGACGTGGAGGTAACATGAATGGCGGAAAAAATATGAACGATAACAGAAATATAAATGGCAATAATACACCAAATAACAATAATGTACAATAACAATTGCAAACAATAGTTTGATTGAATTTTAGTTGATAACGAACGGACGACAAATATAAGATACCGGCAGTCCTGCATACTATGTTCAATGCCAGAAGCTTTGATTGGATATTTCTAAGCCTTTCCATATAAACTATGTCAGCTGACGCTACCGCTCAGACGCGCCGTCCATGGCGCGGCTTCGCTGCTTCGTACATCCATGTACGAAGCTAGCTGGTTGACTAAGGGAAAGACTAAGAACTATCACAATCAAACTTCAAGTGCATTTCGCATAGTATGCAGGACTGCCGGTATCTTATATTTGTCTGGTTGTGGTGCAATTTACTTACTGATATTCAATTAAATCATCTGTCTGCTTTTAATATGTAATATGGTGTAAAGTCATACTCTAATGTATCTGGCTTTTCTACCTTCAAAACTTCCCATTTTGAAATGCATGGATGTGTTTTAGCATACATATCTTTTCTTTCAGCTTTCTCATATTTAAAGCCATGTGTTATCATGAAAATATTCCATCTTCTGTGTTCAATTCTTTCAAGCTCTTCTCTGTTATCTGTAAGAGAATATGCATGTTTTTCATAAATAATCCATTTTTTAATATCCTGATGCAATGATTGTGCTATACTTGATTCCCTGTCAAATATGCCCTTATTATGCCATACCTCATCTATTTCTTCTGATATTTTCTTATTCTCTTTAAGCTCTATTGAATCTTTCTTAAGACGTTCCTCTATATCTTCAGATAACATAAACTTATCATCCACAACAATATTTTTATCTGCTTTATATCTGCTTATTATTTCATACAACATATTGTATCTATGATTAAATATCTTTGCATCATTTACAATATCACGATTAGTTATAGAAGCATATGAAAAAATATCTTTATTCTTGTTTATTGTAAATAGATTCTTCTCACCATAAATATTAGCAAAATCATTGTTTTCCTTAGCCCTGACAACTATAGGAATATTAATACAGCTATCACCCTTATTGTATAACAGCTGCTTCAATTCAATAAGTGTATTAGACATTAAATGTGTATCACTCATTGCCACAATAAGATATGTAAATAATTTGTCGTCATTACATCTTTTAAAAATACTGTTAAACTGTAATGTCCTTGCATCCGTATTAAAAAATCTTAAACATACCTTTCCATCTATACCAAATTGATCTGGTATTGTATCAAATGGAAATTTCAATTCATAATATTCAATACTTTTACCTTCATATATATATTCTTTTATGAACTTCAATCCCTTCAAGACATCAACTGAAAAATTCTTCATGAAACTTCCTATTATTGATTCCATATCCTTATCAAATACATCTATACATATAGTAGACTCTGCTGATAAAACCGACATATTAAGTCCTTGTATTAATGCACTCTGGCCAAATTCACCAAATCCAATGATTCCTATATGAACATCATAATCATCACCCTTATTAGCTGTATATACAGGATGTTCTTTATACATTTTATTGACAGCCATTTTATTAACATCTACTATGTCAAGATCAAAAGTTCTTGTATCTATTTTATCATAATACTGTCTTATCAGTTCTGCCATTGAATTGTCATTGCAGCACAGATGAATCTGCAGATACTCTTTATTTTCAGATGCATTTATATTTTTTTCAAAGCTCTTTGTAAATGCATTTAAACATTCAATATTTTCTATTGAATTATCATCACACAAAAAAACATCACTGAATTTACACATATCAAGCATTTTTATTACACTTTCCATATGCATATCCTGATACTTCTGCACAAACTTTACACCTTTGTTTATATATTTAAGCTTCTTATCATCAGAAAGTATGGTGCTTTCAACCACTGTAACACGACAATCTTTAGTCAATGCATCTATAAGAGAAAACTTATATTTTCCTTCACCAATAACCAATACGCGCTTTTTATTTCTCTGGCTAAACAGTCCCCTGACATAGCTGGCTGGTTTTCTGATAAGAACGGTTAATGCACCTATTGTACAGAATGGTGCAACAATAACAGCAATACAATACACATATGTTATTATTCCACTTAATATGCCACCACCTGTTGCCTGCATATACGCAATAGCTTCTTTCTGCTTTATATCAGGATCTATCTTATATGCTTTAATTGCATTCTGTATGTTTAATGTTACTTTAAGAAACGGATTATCTACATTATGGTAGAAAAATATACCTTCAATCACACATATAATAAATACTGCAAGTGCCGTATACCATAGATAATCTTTGTATTTATTTCGCTTCATATTAATCTCCATTTCTGTGTATGAAAATCAACATTTTCATACCCTCTCCTTAGTTTTAAAAATCAAAAAATCATTTTTAATTATATTAATTATGAGTAGCCTTTATCTGTATTAGCAGTAATATCGCTTACAACTTCCTCTCCGCATACATCTTTTATTGTGCTGACTATATCATTTATTGTAACGCCAACACTATACACATTGTCATTAAGCATTAACATAACCAAGAACCTCTCTACACATAGCTCTTTGTATATGCATCATCTATAAACGCAACAACTCCACGACAATTACCCGACTCCATATTCTCTGGAAACTGATCTGTCCATAATGGATTATGTCCACTAAAATCTCCATCGAAATATACATTCAATCCATGTTCTTTTACCAACTTATATACAATATCCCCTAATACAGTTTTCCAATCAGCACTCTTATAACTTATAAAAACATATGGCTTGCTGTTAATCCCATTTTTATCTTCTCCTTATAATACACTCGTATTTTATATTAAAAGTCCCCACTAATAAGGTACTTTTTGTGTTCCTATTCTTCAATCAGTAGTAACTCTTTTCAAATTTCACCTTGCATATGTCAATTCTTCATTTCCCTTATCGTAATCAAACCTACCATCATTCTTTTCTTCTATCGCCTTAATAATATGATAAGTGTATTCGTTATAAGGCGTTGGTATTCCAAATTCTTCTCCCATACGCATAAGTGCACCGGAAAACATATCTATCTCGGTATGTCTTTTAGCATCTATATCCTGAAGTGTAGAGTATCTTGCTGTTGGCGGCACTGCACTTCCACGTGACGATGAATTATCAATAACACTTAAATCTATTCCTTTTGCCTTAGCTATTGTTTCAAGCTCATGTCTTAAACCATCGCTTATAGCCTTCATATGTTCACTATCCCTGTAACATCCGACACCTGCACCAAGTACTGCCTGTGGAAGATTATTACTTACATTAAGTCTGAACTTACTCCACATTTCTTCTTTTATATGCTCTGTCACTCTGTAGTTAAGCCTGCTGGCTGCAAAAAGCTCATCTATCAACTTTATCCTGTCACTCACAAGTGTCTGTTCTGATATTTTGTCTGATGCAGATACCTTATCTGCTGTTTCCCCAAAAATAATTCCTATTGTTGTATCAGGATTAAAGTAATATCCCCTACCATCTCTATGAGAGGCAACCTTTATAAGTGAATATACAATATGTGACATGCCTATCCTGTCTGCAATGATATCTTCACTGTCAACACCATTCATAAGACTCATAACTATAGTGTTTTCTCCAATAGCTGTAGCAATGTTGTCAAGTGCTCCTTTTAAAGCTCCATACTTTAACGAAACTATCAAAAGGTCAACGCCTGTATTATGCGCTTCTTCGGGTGTCCACACCTCTGGTCTGTATACTTCATCGTTTATAAGACAACCTTCTTTTCTCAGCCTTTCTTGACGTTCTCCCTGTGCTATTAGCCCCAGCCTTACATCCTTTAAGCCTGCAAGTCCCCATATAACATATGAACCTACAGCTCCTGCTCCTAATATAGCAACGGTCTTTATCTTCATGATGTTCTCTTTCCTCTTTTCTATAAAATATATTTCTGGTTATACTTATGGATACATTTCTGAATATACTTGGCCATATACTTATATTTCTTACACCAAAAATATCTTATTCATATTTATTATATTTGCAATCTGCTGCTTTATCAACCTATTATTTCATACTATTATTTTCAATACTGTTATTCATATCCTATTTTATTTTTTACCTATTGTTCATACTATTATTTTACCAAAAAAGCGGATGTCTGAATAACAAACATCCGCTTATATTTTATAACTGATATGATGTAAACGTCATAAGACAAAAAGTCTTTCTTAACCTACATGATAAGATTTTTTAACGCTTACTTAGTATGCAACTCCATTAGATACTTCAACATAGTAAATATTAACTCCGCCATTCTCGGATATAAGATAATATTCACCTGCAACTGGCACTCTGAATGAAACTGACTTAAGTGAATTTCCTGGAATCTTTGATGTAGATGTAATATCCTTTCCATTCTTATCAACTATCTTAATAAGTCTTGATTCATCTGTGCTTGAGCTTGTTGCATATACCTTCACCTTAGCTTCTCCAGCTGTTTTAAACGCAATAGCTCTTCCACTTGTACTGCCTTTACCAGAAAGCTTGATTCTTCTTGTAAAGTCTATTCCTTTATATTCCTTGCTGCTCTTATCTACTGTAACTGTTGCTTTGCTTCCGGCAACAATCTTAAAGCCATCAACAGTAAGTGTTGATTTTAACTTTCCTGTATTTACATCATTAGCATTTAGAACAAGCTTGGTACCGCTTACAGTCGAATCTGTCTTTGATTCTGTAGCTTTAGTTGCTTCTGTTGTTTTTTCTGTTGCCTTTGTTGCTTCTGTTGTTTTCTCTGTTGCCTTTGTTGTTTCTGTTGTTTTTTCTGTTGGCTTTGTTGTTTCTGTTGTTTTTTCTGTTGCTTTTGTTGTTTTCTCTGTTGGCTTTACTTCACCAGATGTCTTGCCTGTAACACTTATAACCTGATTAGCTACACCAAAATGTGCTCCAAGTGTTGAATAACTTCCCTGTGTTTCGTAAAGTCCCTTCATATTAATAGTTCCATCAGAATTTCTTAACTGCTTGTCTACATTACCATTAAGATTGATAAAATCAACAGCATTTTTAAACATTCCTGATACTTTAGATGGATTATCAACTACTGTACCCTTCTTGTCGCCGCTAACAACTGGTATTGGTAATAATCCTGATAATCTGTAATACTTACCTGTATTATAGTATATAGAATCACTCATATTACCTGTAAATTTATCTGAGTCTATAGCATTTGCTGAAACAAGACCTACGTACACTGCCTTATTTGATGCTCTGTAGCATAAGAAGTTGCCCTTCTTTGCTGACTTACCATTGCCCCATGCTGTGGCATTCATGATTGTAAGACCTGATGGATTGTTGTTGTCAGTGAATCCTGTTGCCCCATTGTTAAACGAGAGACAGTTAAGTACAACATGAGGTGTACCTACACCTGAACCACCAAGCTTAAAGCCATTCATATCTCCGTTAGCATAATGAACTCCGTTAGATAATGTTCCATTGCCGAATGAAACACAGTTTCTTATAGTTATCACACCGATAGGACCTGTAGCTGACTTAGCGAAAAGATCCCATCCATCATCAGAGTTGCAATATGATATACATCCATCAAATACATTGCCTTCGCCGCATGTAAGCTTTGCTGCAAAACCATCTGCATTTTCACCTGTACCACCCTGGTCTGGATAATCACAGTTATCAAATGCTGTACAGTTGATTATAAGGTTGTTTGATGGCCATAAATCTTTAGTTGCTGCTGTTGTGTCATATCTTGATATCTGAAGTCCTGAATCTCTGTTTGCTTCGAATACACATTTTTCAAATATGTTGTTGTTACCAGCAAGTAACACGCCGTTATCACCAGCTCCATAGAAGTTGATTCCCTCAAAATACCAGTAATCTCCATCTACAACAACACCTCTGTTTGCGCCATTAAGTGTCTGTGCTGAGAAATCAAACTTAACCTCTGCACCATCAGCTGCTTTTACAACTATATAAGCGCCGCTTTTTCCATTCATGGCATTATTAATAACTATCGTATCTGTAAACTTGTAAGTTCCAGCCTTAACTATGATAACATCTCCTGCCTTAGCACTGCTTATAGCTGTAAGAATATCAGATGCTGACGAAACATACTTTGCATTCTTAAAATCTGAATCCTTCTTTGTATTTAAATCTGTATATGCACCTGAATATGAGAGACTTGTCTTATCATAACTGTTTTTAGTATCTGAACCTGTACCTGTAGTTTCCTTCTCAGTTACCTTTGTTGCTTCTGTAGCTTTAGATGTAGTAGCCTTCTCTGTAGTCTTAGTTTCTTTTTCTGTTGCCTTAGATGTAGTAGCCTTTTCTGTAGTCTTAGTTTCTTTTTCTGTTGCCTTTGTTGTTTCATCTGTAGAAGGCTCTGGAGTTACTATGTTGGCATTAGTTCCACCAACAGCCACAAGCTCTGTGTTTTTATAATTCGTAACAGCTGCTTTTAAATCCTTATCTACAACATACGCTGTGTCGTCTTCATCACTGAACTTCCAGTCAATAACACCACCGCCAAGGCTTCCTGCCCCCTTAGAAGATGTAACAAGTGCTGGAACATCCTTTGCTGCTACAAGGCTTCCTGCCTTTACTCCAAGATCCTTAGTTGTATCAAAGTTATCGTATGTTGTGCCACCAGCTACTGTCTTGTATGATGATGGTACCTTTTCACCTGCAGAAGCAGCCAGATATGCATCGAATGTTGCTGCATTGGCAGCTTCACCTGTAACTGATGCTGCATTAGCATATATGATACCTGTTGCTCCAACTATTTCGTTGCCATAAGCTTTTATGATGCCGCCGTTCTCACCTGAGAATGTGCCTTCGCCTAAAGCATCAGAACCCTGATTAGATGAAAGCATAGGATACTTGCAGTTTCTGAAGTAGTTGTTCTCTACATATACAGAAGAACCCATAGTTGAACCTACACCATACTTTGCGTTACCATCATAATAATTGTTATACATATGTACTGACATAGTTCTTACTCTGGCATGTCTTGAGTCTGAATGATCAAACCAGTTATGATGATAAGTAATATAGTTAGGACCACTCTCGCTCTTCATACCACACAATGAACATTTACCTGAATCATAGAAATGTACATATGAAACTGTTATATACTGTGAATTACCCTTTATATCTATAGATCCATCACCTTTAGCCTGGTCAGCGTCCCCACCAACCTTGCCATAGTAAAGGTCTACGTTATGTATCCATACGTTGCAGTTAGCTGTATCTAGTGAGATACCATCATCCATAAAGTTAAGTATTGAGAGGTTTCTCATTTCTACATTACCTGCATTTCTTAAAAGGAAACCGAAGCCGCTTATGCTTGCGTCCTCGCCAACTCCTTCAAAAGTCATGTTAATATTAGAATAAGCACTTGCTCCTTTTATCTGCACACCCTCAGATGAGCTTGAAAACTTATCCATACCCGAATCTGTAAGACATCCTATTACTCTTACATCAAGTGCCCTTGTTTCTACACCCTTACTGGCACTCTTTGTATATGCATCAATAATTGTCTGGAGTCCTGTGTACTCCTTCTCGCCCTTTCCTTCCATAATGCCTGCTTTTACAGTTTTAGCATTATCATTAGTTACATAAAGAACGATTGAATCACTCTTAAGTGTTCCATCTTCGTTATATGCTCCTGAACCTGTCTTGTATCTTGATTCAGAAGAAAATGCAAAGCCTGATCTGTCATATGAGCTTACCTTAAGAACATCTGTAACCTTAGCCTTAGCTGTTACTTCTTTTCCATTCTTTACTGGTACTACCCTGATAACATAGTCTCCTGCCGAAAGACCCATGGCATCTACCCTGTAGTAACTCTTGTACCTTCTTATAAGTTCATTGTCGATTCTTGCATATGCTGAATCTGACTGTGAAGCCTTTTTGATATATGCTGTATATCCATCGGCTTCCTTGTCAATAGACCACTCAGCGTAAGCTGATTCAAGCCAGCCCTGCGCTGTTCCATTGAACTGTACTGTTCCAACCTCCGCCTTTGCGGTAGATATTGTAGTTGGAATAATGACACTTACAACCATCAATGCTGCAAGTATCCATGCCCATCCTTTGCGGGCACCCTTGCTAATGTTAGCTTTCATGTTTTACCTCCTCATGCACATGTTTGTGCAATATGCTTTAGCATATAATGTCTTACTTGCTAATCTTAGCAATATTACACAAAAAAGTACATAGGATAACATAGTAAATTAGTACCATTTATTAAAATTCTGTTTCATATTTATTAAAAGATTGTTTCCATATAAATATATTCTATATTGTTGTTTAATTGAATATTAGTTGGTGACGAACGGACGACAAATATAAGCT
>OLIS01001719.1_pt1 | contig 15358 bp, 17 predicted proteins | sample 1601351 | NCBI WGS metagenome assembly OLIS01 (sample SAMEA2452122, study PRJEB22498) | human gut metagenome | biome: human feces; feature: human gut; material: feces | place: Australia | collected 2012
AGGAGATAGAAATCTCGAAAGAAATGATAGAGCAGAAAGTCAAGGGACGATATCAGAGCATCTATGACTGGTTCGTGGGAAATGAAGGACAGGAGAACGAAGGTAGGATATGCTGGTAATTATAGGCCAATATGCTGAAGGCACCGAGCAGATAGACGACCGCCATAAAAGGTACCAACTTCTCGGTAACCTGCGCTATACGCTTGATTCCCCCGATCACGATCAATCCCAGCAAGACCGATAAAACCGCCCCGGTAATATATTGCTGAATACCGAACGCCGAAAACATGGCGTTCGAGATGCTATTTACCTGTGGCAGACTACCCGTACCGAAAGAGGAGAAAATAGTAGCGACCGCAAAAAGTCCCGCCAACCAACGCATATGCAAACGATGCTTCATATAATACATCGGACCGCCGGAAATCGTACCATCTTCCGTCTGCTCACGATACTTATGGGAAAGGGTGACCTCTACCATCTTGGTAGTCATACCCAAGAACGCCGTCATCAACATCCAAAACAAGGCAGAAGGACCACCTAGATGTATGGCCAGAGCGACACCGGCTATATTACCGGTCCCCACCGTGCCCGAAAGAGCAGTTGCCAACGCTTGGAAATGGGAGGTATCTCCTATGTCTTGCTTATTGTCGTACTTCCCCCGCACGACCTTGATCGCATGCCCGAAAAAGCGCAATTGCGGAAACCGAAGATAGACCGTAAAGAACAATCCGGTTCCCAGTAATAGAAAAACAAACCATTGTGATCCTCCAAAATGAGCGTCAATAAGGGATAGTAAGTTATTCAACTCTTGCATCATCTGCCTACATTTTTAAATAATGATGCCGCAAGTTAAGAATAATAAAACAAAAAGCAACCTTACAAGCTTTTGTTTTTCATTTTAGACTTACAAGATTGCTTTTTCACAATCAAAAAGATACTATCACACAATAAAATTATATTTATCTCCTATATTTTCTGGAGGATAGCGATAAACTCATCATTCGTAATGTCTAGCTCCGGCTCTTTGTAATTGACATAATCCTCAAAATAGTCGCTGGCGATATCGGCTACGATCTCCCCTCCGTCCAAGCCATACGAGGAAACTAGTTTCTCCACCCGGTTACGTATCTGGCGAATCACCTGTAAACGATCCTCATAACGATCTGGCTTCTCCTGATCAGTGACGTGCTCATTCCGGGCGATCAAGTAAACTACCGTATAAAATTTCTCCATGCTCCCGAAAACAGGGACAAACAAGGATTTCTTCTCCTCGGGCAGATCTGCCAAAAACTGTTGTATCTTTGTCATAACTCTTACTCTTTTACCTAATAAAAAAAACAATATACTTTTTGTTCTAAAACAATATACTTTCGTGTGTAAAAGTATATTGTTTCGACAACAAAAGTATATTGTTCTTCTCGAGTCTGTTAAATGATAGAATTCTTCTTCGTAAAGTCCAAAATCTCATCAATATAGCCAAAAGCCAATCCTGTTACCGTATCCGCGCAGCCGTAATAGATAGCGATACGTTTCGTCTCCGGATCATGCAAGGCGGCACAGGGAAAGACTACGTTCGGAACGTCTCCCATGCACTCGTAATCCTTTTGCGGGGATAACAAATAAGGTCCGGAGCGGAATTTCACTTTCCAAGGTTGCTCCAAATCCAAGATAGCGGAACCGAAGCTATACACATACCCGTTGCAAGAACGAAGCACGCCGTGGTAAATCAATAACCAGCCCTCGGAAGTCTCGATAGGGATAGGGCCCGCACCGATCTTCGTACACTGCCAAGCGCTATCCTCGAACGCAGCCGGAGACATCACGTGGCGATGTTTACCCCAGAAACACATATCCGGAGACTCGCTATAGAATATATCGCCGAACGGAGTATGACCGTTGTCGCTCGGACGGCTTAACATGGCGAAGTTTCCGTTAATCTTACGAGGGAACATCACGCCATTACGGTTGAAAGGCAGATAAGCGTTCTCCAGCTGATGGAAGGTCTCGAAATCGAACGTGTAAGCCACGCCGATCGTCGGGCCATGATAACCGTTACACCAAGTCACATAATAACGATCCTCGATAAAACATACACGGGGGTCGTAGGCGTAAACAAACTCGCCGATCTCCTTGTCGTCGCACTCAAACTCGAGTTTTGTCTCGGAGATACTCCAATGAATGGCATCTGCGCTAAAACCTACGTGCAAACGCATCCGGCGATTCGTATCGTCGCAACGGAACACACCGGCATAACCACCTTTGAAAGGGACAACAGCACTGTTGAACACGCTGTTCGATGTCGGAAGGATATCACGAGGAATCACCGGGTTCTTCGAATATCTCCACAATACTTCTTTGCTACCCTCGGGACGATCTTCCCAAGGCATATTAGGCAGCGGAGCGCCTACGATTTTCAAATTATCCATAACTAATCCTATTAAAATATTACTGTACTAACTTATTACCTTTATCGTCATACGTGAACGGTACGAAATAGGCTACCAAGAATGAAGGGATCATCGCCAGCAAGGTCACGATAAAGAAATACTTATAACCTAGCCAGTCGCTCACGAAACCGCTCATCATTCCCGGAAGCATTACGCCAAGGTTCATGATACCTGAAGCGAACGCATAATGCGCCATCTGATGCTTGCCCGGAGCTACCTGTTGCATCATAAACAGCATCAAGCCCACGAAACCGAATCCATAGCCAAAATACTCGAATACGATGGCGGAAGCGATAATGAGACCATTATCAGGCTGGAAACACGCCAAGAACGTGTATACCAAAAACGGTATATTGAAACAACAACAAAGCGTAAACAATACCTTTCGCAATCCCTTGGCCGAGATATAATATCCACCAAGCAAAGAACCCAGCACGAACGCCGCCGCCCCAAACGTACCATAATACAAACCAATTTCTTGCTCCGTTAGTCCTAATCCTTGATCAGCTATCGGAGCTTTCAAGAACAAAGGTACGATCTTTATCACGAAACCCTCGGCAAAACGATACAATATGATGAAACAGATATACCACACGATATACTTCTTCGTGAAGAACTCCTTGAAGACCAGCCATAACTCAGCCATACTTTCCTTCAACGAATGTTCTCTGGTAGCGGCTTTCCCACCCGAAGGCAACATCTTCATATGATAAAAACCAAGCAGGATCATGATCGTACCGCAAAGCAGCATAACGATCATCCAAGCGTATATCACGGCCTCTTTCTCCAATCCTATCCCGGTAAAATATTGCATCATATAACCCGCCAGATAAACCAGACCACCCGTGGCTACGATCTTCGCCAAATTGTAAAACGCACCTTGCCAACCGATATATTTGGCTTGATCCTCCGGCGAGAGCTCTTTCATATAAACGCCATCCGTTGCCACGTCATGCGTAGCCCCGCTAAGCGCTATAATACCTAATAATGCGATAGATAGAGCAAAGAAACTCGGCAAGTTTAACGCCAAGGCCACTAAACCGAATAAGCAACCGGATAACAACTGGGTCAATACGACAAAGAATTTCTTAGTACGATACATTTCCAAAAACGGGCTCCATAAAGGCTTTAAGGTCCAAGGTAACATGATAACCGAGGTCCATAACGCAATCTGGGCATCCGATATATCCAATCCCTTAAACATGAGTACGGTAACCATGTTCAGCACTACAAAAGGCAATCCCATAGCAAAATAGACACTAGGGACCCAAGTCACAGGGTTTCGACGTTTAGTAGCATTCGTGTTTTTCTCTTCCATGCTTTATTTAGAATTTAGGTGTACAAATATAATTAATAATCCGGATATATCTTTAATCGATCGGACAAATAGAGGAGATCATCCCGAAGGTAGCGTTATCATTCAAATCCCAGACCATCTTTCCGGCTCCGTTTATCTCGATCAACTGCGGGTAATGTCCTTTCGCAGCCTCTCCGTCATGGCCTTGCCAGTTACAGATATACAAACCACCGTCCCGTTTAGGGAGCAACTGGGCAACAAAGAAAAGCTGGGCTCCCTCGATATCGTTCGCATTCACCTTGCGAACGATATCTCCGGTCTCGAAATTCAGCTCTATGAAGCAATGGGCATCACCGCAAGCGACCAGATAATTACCGTTATCCAACGCAGCCACGCTAAACGGGTTACCGTCTACTTTCACGCTTTTCAGCAATTGACCGGACGGGGATATTTCCCGGATCTCGGAGGTAGCGAACAAGGGCACTAGATAATTGCCCCGCTTATTCTTGTTTACTTGACGGAATTGTGCATGGGGTTGCTCAATTCGGGTATCGAAATCTGTTTTCGACAGGATCTCTCCTTTTGCGTTCACTTCCATGATCGTAGCCGGGTTTCCACACCACGCCAATAAATAATTACCGTTGGAAAGTACACGGGCTGTCTGCATCTCACACCCTTCCGGAGCGGAGATATTCCAGACCTCCTCATGATCCCGGGTGATTAGCTTTGCCCCTTTCGAATAGGAAAAAAGGATATTCCGATCGGGAGTAACAGCTACGGAATTACATTCCCATCCTTTTTCCAAGGGATGCTCCCATTCAATTTCTTTCGTGTTCTTGTTTACGATGGCGATCTTGTCCCAGCCGGAACCGCCTAATAAAAGATGATGCGACGCCTCATGACATGCGGAACATACGAGTAGCAGGCATGCGGATAATATAAAAGTATAGATTTTCATGGTATATAATAATGTACTAATTAGATAATATGCCAATTATAGCAGGATGGACACATGGGATCCACCCTGCAAAAAAAGATCATGTGTGTTGTATTCGCATTGGCATATTGACACATTTTTACATTATAAAGAACGTGAAGATTCTTGAACTAAATAAAAACAAATTCAACACACCGTTATTCTTTGGCAGGACTTTTGTACTTTTGAAAACTCATTTGCCGTAGAAAGTTTTTTTGAGTAAGGACTTTGGGCAGACAATAAACTATTATATGAAAATAACATTACTTAGCTTGGTCCTGTGCCTGCTTTGTTCTTTGAATATGGCGGCACAAGGAAGTGACATAGGTAGTAATCCTGAGGATACCACCATCCATCAACTTTCAAAAAAAGAATTAAGACGCCGGAAGGTGGCTAAGCGCAATATACATTATAATATATTGGGAGGACCGAGTTATACTCCGGACTTTGGTGCGTTAATAGGAGGTAGTGCTCTTGTTACATTTCGTATGAATCCGTCGGATACCTTGCAGAAACGTTCTGTGTTGCCGATGGCTGTTGCGGTAATGTTCGAGGGGGGCTTGAATCTGATGGTGAAGCCTCAGTTGTTTTTCAAAAATGATAAATTCCGTATTTTTGGAAAATTCACTTACAAGAATACATTGGAGAATTTTTATGGTATCGGCTATGCTACCAATAAGCATTATGAGCGCAGTGACTCTACCAGTGAATATCGTTATAGCGGTTTCCAGATTAATCCGTGGTTTTTATTCCGTTTGGGTAAAAGTAATTTCTTTGCCGGTCCCCAGATTGACTTGAGTTATGATAAAATATCCGAGCCTGCCAAGTATTTGGTAGATCAGCCTGATTACAAAAGGTTGGGAGGCACTGCTCACGGATATTCCAATTTCAGTTCGGGAGTGGGATTTCTGCTGACTTATGACAGCCGGGATATTCCTGCCAATGCTTATAAAGGCATTTATCTGGATTTTCGTGGGCTGATGTACCAGAAGTTTTTGGGAGGAGATAATAACTTCTACCGCTTGGAAGTGGACTACCGCCAATACAAAAAGGTAGGAAATAGAAAAGTTATAGCTTGGACTGCCCAAACCAAGAATGTGTTTGGGGATGTTCCTATGAACCAATATGCTTTAAGTGGCACTCCTTTTGATCTTCGTGGATATTATATGGGGCAGTATCGTGATAAATCCTCTCATGTGGTGCTTGCCGAATATCGTCAGATGTTCAATACGGATAAAAGTACATGGGTAAAGCGTATGTTGCATCATTTGGGTTTTGTTGCATGGGGAGGGTGCGGTTTTATGGGGCCTACCATGGGTAAGATTGAAGGAGTGCTTCCTAATGCCGGTGTGGGACTTCGTATCGAGGTGCAGCCGCGTATGAATGTACGTCTGGACTTCGGACGTAATTTTGCCAATGATCAAAGTTTGTTCTATTTCAATATGACAGAAGCATTTTAATGGAAGTAAACACTATGCAGACTGAATATATATTAAAAGCGATGGATGCGGCTTTAGCTGCCGGTAAGGAAATTCTGAACGTTTATAATGATCCTTCTTCTGATTTTCAGGTTGAAAGGAAAGCCGATAATTCTCCACTGACTCTTGCAGACCGTAAGGCGCATGAAACCATTATGACTTATTTGCAGGAAACAGACTATCCGGTATTGAGTGAGGAAGGAAAGCATTTGCCTTACGAGAAACGGGCGCAATGGGATACGTTGTGGATAGTCGATCCCTTGGATGGAACAAAGGAATTTATAAAACGGAATGGGGAATTTACTGTCAATATTGCTTTGGTAAAAGAAGGAGTTCCTGTTTTTGGAGTGATTTATGTTCCTGTCAAAGAAACGCTTTATTGGGGTGAAGTGGCAACCGGCGCTTATAAAATGGAAGGAGTGACCGGACGTGCAGGCCGTTCACTGGAAGAAATGAAGGCATCGGCATTTCGTATGCCCTGTGCCGAAACAAATGAAGTTTTTGTCATTGTTGCTTCCCGTTCCCATCTGTCGGCCGAAACGGAAGAGTATATTGAGGAAAAGCGAAAGATATACCCTCATGTGGAGTTGGTGTCTGTAGGCAGTTCCATCAAGATTTGCAAAGTGTGTGAGGGACTGGCCGATGAATATCCCCGTTTTGCTCCTACCATGGAGTGGGATACGGCTGCCGGTCATGCCATAGCCAAGGCATCCGGAGCAGAAATATATCAGGCGGGAAAAGAAGAACCGTTGAAATATAACAAGCCGGACTTGCTGAATCCTTGGTTTGTCGTTAAACGAAATTAATATCCGGAAACGATGCTGACATTCGAAATGATTATTGTGTTTTTGGGATTAATAGGGATGGTGACTGCATTAGTCCTTGATAAAATGCGTCCCGGAATGATTCTGTTCTCTGTTACTGTACTCTTTCTTTGTTTCGGTATATTGACTCCGAAAGAGATGTTGGAGGGATTCAGTAATAAAGGGATGATTACCGTAGCGTTGCTTTTCCTGATCAGTGAAGGAGTCCGGCAATCGGGAGCGTTGGGACAGTTGATAAAGAAACTTCTGCCTCAAGAGAAGACAACGGTCATGAAGGCGCAGGCACGTATGCTGCCCGCTATTTCTTTTGTTTCTGCTTTTCTCAATAATACGCCGGTGGTTGTGATTTTTGCTCCTATTATTAAACGTTGGGCGGAATCTGTCCGCATTCCGGCAACTAAATTCTTGATCCCTCTTTCATATGCTACCATACTGGGGGGAATGTGTACGCTTATCGGGACTTCTACTAATCTGGTGGTGGATGGTATGATTTTAGATGCCGGATATAAGGGCTTTGGTATGTTTGAATTAGGCCGGGTGGGCATTTTCATTGCTTTGGCAGGAATTGTTTATTTGTTGTTTTTTTCTTCCAGGTTGTTGCCGGAGGTCCGGAAAGACACGGTAGGCGACGAACATGGGGAAGCGGATGCGTCTTCTTTTCATCGTGTTGAAGCGGTGATAGGTGCTCGTTTCCCGGGTATCAATAAAAGGGTGGGGGATTTTAATTTTGTCCGTCATTATGGTGCTGAAGTAAAAGAAATAAAACGAAGCGGAGTTAGTATTGTAGAGAATCTGTCACGGGTGAAGTTTCATGAGGGAGATACGTTGGTGCTATGGGCGGATGATTCATTTATCTCTACATGGGGAGATTCTTCTGTATTCGTGTTATTGGCCAATGGCAAAGATACCGAGCCGAAAGCCGGGAGAAAGAAACGTTGGTTTGCATTGACTTTATTGGTGCTGATGATTGTGGGAGCAACAGTAGGAGAGTTGCCTTTTATGGAAGAATTACTTCCCGGTATTGATCTTGATATGTTCTTTTTTGCAGCTGTAACGACTGTGATAATGGCATGGACCAAACTTTTTCCGGCACGTAAATATACAAAATATATATCATGGGATATCTTGATAACCATTGCCTGTGCGTTTGCTATAAGTCGCGCCATGGTAAATTCCGGAGTGGCGGATATCATTGCGCATGGAATCATTGATATGAGTGATGACTACAGTCCGCATGTGTTGCTGGCTGTTTTGTTTATCATTACAAATCTGTTTACCGAACTGATAACCAATAATGCCGCCGCCGCATTGGCTTTTCCGCTTGCCCTTTCCTTATCCAATCAGTTGGGGGTAAGTCCGATGCCCTTTTTTGTTGTCATTTGCATCGCTGCATCTGCCAGTTTTTCCACTCCTATCGGTTATCAGACTAATTTGATTGTGCAGGGTATCGGAAACTATAAGTTTACGGATTTTGTACGTATCGGTTTGCCGTTGAATATATTGACATTTATAATTTCGGTTATTCTGATACCGCTGATATGGCCTTTTTGATGAAGTTAAAGACAAAATGAAAATAGAGAATGGAAGAGGAAAATATATATCCTATCTTTGACCGTATGCTTTCCCGGAAAGATAAAGAAGAACTGCTGGGACAACGGGGAGTTATGCTGTGGCTGACGGGACTTAGCGGTTCCGGTAAGAGTACTATTGCCATAGCTTTGGAACGTGAATTACATAAACGTGGTTTGCTCTGCCGTATATTGGACGGGGATAATATTCGTAGTGGCATCAATAATAATTTGGGCTTTTCGGCAGAGGATCGTGTGGAAAACATCCGTCGCATAGCCGAAATAGGCAAGTTGTTTGTTGATATGGGAATCATTACCATTGCCGCTTTCATCAGTCCCGGCAATGAGCTTCGGCAGATGGCTGCCCGTATTATCGGGATAGAGGATTTCCTGGAAATCTATGTCAGCACTCCTTTGGTAGAGTGTGAGAAACGTGATGTGAAAGGACTTTATGCCAAAGCACGTCGGGGTGAAATCAAGAACTTTACCGGAATTTCCGCCCCTTTTGAAGCTCCGGAGCATCCTGCCTTATCTTTGGATACTTCTAAGCTGAGTTTGGAAGAGTCGGTCAATACTTTGTTGGAGTTGGTGCTCCCCATTGTTGGTAAAAAAGGAGAAAAAATATAATTCATTATAAAATGGAAGAAAATTATAAATTGAGCCACTTAAGGGAACTGGAAGCGGAGTCTATCCATATCATTCGTGAAGTGGCAGCTGAATTTGAGAATCCTGTTATGCTTTATAGTATTGGTAAAGATTCGTCTGTCATGGTACGTTTGGCAGAGAAGGCTTTCTATCCGGGAAAGGTGCCTTTCCCTTTGATGCATATCGATTCTAAATGGAAATTCAGGGAAATGATAGAGTTCCGTGATCAATACGCCAAAGAACATGGATGGAATTTGATAGTGGAAAGTAATATGGAGGCTTTTAATGCCGGAGTAGGGCCTTTTACGCATGGCAGCAAAGTGCATACCGATTTAATGAAGACACAGGCGTTGCTTCACGGGCTGGATAAATACAGGTTTGATGCCGCCTTTGGTGGAGCACGTCGTGATGAGGAAAAGTCACGTGCCAAAGAACGTATATTCTCTTTTCGTGACCGTTTTCATCAGTGGGATCCTAAAAACCAGCGTCCTGAGTTGTGGGATATTTATAATGCTAAGATTCATAAAGGGGAAAGTATCCGTGTGTTTCCATTAAGCAACTGGACTGAGCTGGATATCTGGCAGTACATCCGTTTGGAAAATATTCCTATCGTGCCGCTCTATTTTGCCAAGGAACGTCCTGTGGTGAATATAGATGGAAATCTGATTATGGCTGATGATGACCGACTGCCCGAAGAATATCGGGACCGTATTGAAATGAAGAAAGTGCGTTTCCGTACTTTGGGGTGTTGGCCTTTGACCGGGGCCGTAGAGAGTGATGCCGATACGATTGAGAAAATTGTAGAGGAAATGATGACCACTACCAAAAGCGAGCGTACTACCCGTGTCATTGATTTCGACCAGGATGCCAGTATGGAGCAGAAGAAACGTGAAGGATATTTTTAAATGGATAAGTAGGAATTTAAAATGAAGGAATGGGTGATGGAGAATAAACTGAATATAAAGGAATATTTAGATAAGGATGAACAGAAAGACTTGCTACGCCTGTTGACAGCCGGTTCGGTAGACGATGGAAAGTCTACCCTGATAGGACGTCTGTTGTTTGACAGCAAGAAGTTGTACGAGGACCAGCTTGCCGCTTTGGAACGTGACAGCAAACGTGTGGGGAATGCCGGCGACCATATAGATTATGCTTTGTTGCTCGACGGTTTGAAAGCGGAGCGCGAAGAAGGCATCACCATAGACGTGGCTTATCGTTATTTCTCGACGAACCAACGCAAATTTATTATTGCCGACACTCCGGGACACGAACAATACACCCGCAACATGATTACCGGCGGTTCCACGGCTAATTTAGCCATTATATTGGTGGATGCCCGTACGGGAGTCATCACGCAGACCCGTCGTCATACATTTCTTGTTTCTTTGTTGGGAATCAAACATATCGCGTTGGCCGTCAACAAGATGGACTTGGTGGATTTCGACGAAAACGTGTTCGATGCCATTGTAGCGGAATACAAGGCTTTGACGGATAAATTAGGTATAGAGGATGTGACCTGTTTTCCCCTTTCCGCTTTGGATGGCGACAATGTGGTGGAAAAGTCTGAGCGTACGCCTTGGTATGAAGGCACCAGTCTGTTGGACTTTTTGGAGACCGTACCTATTCATACCGACCGAAACATGACGGATTTCCGTTATCCTGTGCAGTACGTGTTGCGCCCTAACCTCGACTTCCGTGGGTTCTGCGGGAAGATAGCTTCCGGTGTGGTACGGGAAGGAGATGAAATCATGGCTCTTCCGTCGCGTAAGAAGTCTCATGTGAAACGTATTGTGACGTATGACGGAGATTTGAAAGAGGCTTTTTGTCCGCAATGTGTGACGTTGACGTTGGAGGATGAGATAGACATTTCACGTGGTGAAATGTTAGTACATCCCGACAATGTGCCGGAAGTAGGGCGCTATTTCGAGACGATGCTCGTATGGATGGACGAAGAACCGATGGATCGTAACAAGCATTTTTATCTGAAGCATAATACGAATACGACCCGTGCCACGGTAGGTGAGATTTGTTATCAGGTAGATGTGAATACGATGGAGCAGCGTCCGGCAGACGGTTTTCGTTTGAATGAAATCGGGAAAGTGCATATCACGACGGCAAAACCCATATTTTTCGATGCCTATCAGAAGAACCGTGCGACCGGTTCCTTCATATTGATAGATCCGATTACGAACAACACGAGTGCAGTGGGCATGATTATCGGTCCGGTGGATGCCAAGGAGAATGACGTTGAGCGCCTTCCGGAGTTGAACCTGCCCAAATTGGGTATCGGAAAAGAGCATTACGAAGCCATAGAGAAAGCCGTCAAAGATTTGGGACGCCAAGGTCTCGCGATAGAAATCATTAAAGAATAACCTTAATTAAAAATCAAAGTTTCATGGGATTATTAGAGTTCAGCAAACTTCCGGTCAATACGTTGGTAGGTGCCGATTGGAAAACGTTTAAAGAAATGACGCGTGGTCAGGAGATAGCTCCGGACAAGCGTACCAAGTATTATCTGACGAAGAGCGTATGCAGGCTGTTGAGTTTGTTGGCGCCTATCCAAGACCGCAGGTTTGAGGAGAAGTTGGGGGCGTACGAATTCGACCACGATCCTGTTTTCATTCTCGGACATTGGAGAAGCGGGACGACCTTTGTGCACAACATCTTTGCGCAGGATGACAATTTCTGTTATACGACCACGTACCAGACCGTATTCCCCCATCTGATGATGTTCGGGCAACCTTTCTTCAAGAAGACGATGGGTTGGCTTATGCCGAACAAACGTCCGACGGACAATATGGAGTTGGCTCCCGACCTGCCGCAGGAGGAAGAATTCGCATTGTCGAACATGATGCCTTATTCCTTCTATGACTTTTGGTTCTTTCCTCAGAAGTGGCAGGAATATTGCGACAAGTATCTGACGTTCGAGAACATTACGAAAGAGGAACTTCAGGTATTCAAGGAAACATTTGTGAAGTTGATGAAGATTTCCAGATACTGTACGACGGGAGGAGATGTGTATTTATCCAAGAACCCGCCCCATACGGGACGCGTAAAAGCTTTGGTCGAGATGTTCCCCAATGCCAAGTTCATTTATCTGATGCGTAACCCCTATACGGTGTTCGAGAGCACACGCAGTTTCTTCACCAACACGATCAAGCCGTTGGAATTGCAGCATATCAGCGACGAGGAGATGGAGAAGAATATCCTTCTTACCTATACGAAGCTTTACCGCGCTTATGAGGAGCAGAAGAAGTATGTGCCGGAAGGAAATCTTTTTGAAGTGAAATTCGAGGATTTTGAGGCTGATGCATTCGGAACCACGAAGCTTGCGTATGAAAAATTAGGTATTCGTGAGTTTGATTGTGCCGAGGCTGCCATACGCCAGTATACAGACCGGAAGAAAGGCTACAAAAAGAACAAATATGAGTATAAGCCCCGTACCATTCAGTTGGTGAATGAAAATTGGGGATATGCCCTTAAGGATTGGGATTATGAGATACATCCGTAAGATGGGAATCCGTATCCCCCTTTAAAACGAAGCATCCTCTCACTCGAAAATGAGAGGATGCTTCGTTTATGGATAGGGATGGAATAAAGTTCATTCCACACTCGTGGTCGAAAGACTGAAGTTTTCCATCAGAATCTCTCCTTGAGTGGTGTATTCTTTTACGAGCCGATTGGTTTCTTCTCCATTTACGTAAGCGATAATAGTTACTTTTAACCGTTTTCCCGATTCCTCGGAAGTACTTGTTGCCGAGCCTGAACAAGTCATGAAAAAACCGTCTTGTCCCGTTTGGCAACTCACTCTGTTACTTTTCATTTTGCCTACCGAATACGAATCACCCAAGTAATCCCCGTTTTCGTCATATAGTCTTGCCGGTCCGTTTACGTTTGTAGCTCCGAATACGAGGTTCACCTCAAAATCTTCGGTGTTCCCAGACTGTTCTACTACGATTTTATGAATACCCGTCCTCATTCCGTGGTGATCATTTTTATGGTCGTCGTCTCCACAAGATACCAGGGCTAAACTTAAACACAAGACCATAATACTCCATACTGATAATTTTATTCTTTTCATATTTTCGCTTTTTGGTGGTTGTGATTTTACTTGACTATGGTTTTCCGGATAATTTCATTCGTTAGTGTCGGCAAGATATGAAAAATATATTAAGTAACAAAGAAGCTTTGGAAAAATAATGGTAAAAGGTTCTCCAAAAATAAAGGAGGCCCTTGAACCTCCCTTATTTAAATAGATATTTATTCCTTACTTTTACCGCTGATTTTTTCGGCCATTTCCGGATTCTGTTTATACCGTTTGTTCAGGCCGTTTACTACGTCTTTTGTAATGTCGTACTTAGCATTGGCTGCCAAAATATTGTCTCCGGCCTTGCTGATGATATAATCGAATTTCTTAGATTTATTGTATTCTTTCAAGAATGCCTGAATGGAATCCCGCATTTCGGTGTTGTATTTTGCTTGTTCTGCGGCGAAATCATTCATCAATCGGTCGTTTAATGCTTGCAAGTCCTGCTGTTGTTTGGCCAATGTCATTTGAGCCTGTTCCACTTGTTCTTTGGTAGTGAACTGGTTGGTTTCATATTTCTTTTGCAGCTCTGCGGCTTTAGCCTGAAGAGCGCGTTCTTTGCCGGCCAATGTAGCCCGGATGTTTTCTCCCTTTTTGTTCATCAGGAGCGTATAGTCTTTACAGAAATTGTATTGCGACATCAATGTGTCGATTTCCACATATGCGATTTTCAATCCGCCTGCGGGGATTTCCGTAGCTTGAGTGTTTGTTTTTTCTTCCGGTGCCGACTTGTTGCATCCCGTCAGGGCGAATGTGGCTGCCAAGGTGATAAGTCCTGCGCCAATGATACTGTTTTTCTTCATTATTTTTTCCTTATTTATGATTTTCTTGTACTGCGTTCATTGATTCTATGTGGATTTTCCACCCGTTCCAAGGCATCCATGGTTTGTACGCACGTGATGCCCCGTTTGCGCATAGCCGCACTATGGCCTACGTGGGTGTTTGGGAAGCGGCCGTTTTTCTTAAAAAGGATTTTTATGGCAAAGAATGCCATACTTATGGCCACAATTATCAGAGTAAACAATAGTGTCTTCAACATTTTTGCGTATATTTGTGCTGCAAAGATAAACTTTAAAAGCGTGGAATTGAGCCGTATTTTCGCTTTTAACCAAATTTAGTAGAATGAATATATAAAATTATGGATATGGAAATGAATTCATTGAAACCTGCCGAGGTTTTTAAGTTTTTTGCAGAAATCAACCGGATACCCCGTCCTTCCAAAAAAGAAGAGCGGATGATAGCTTATTTGGAGCAGTTTGCCCGTGAAAGAGGTTTGGAATGTAAGGTGGACGAGACGGGAAACGTATTGATTCGTAAGGGGGCGACTCCGGGGATGGAAAACCGTAAGACGGTGATTTTACAGAGCCACATGGATATGGTTTGCGAGAAGAACCGTGAGGTGGAGTTCGATTTTGAAAAAGACGCGATTCGTACGTTGATTGATGGAGATTGGTTGCGTGCGGACGGGACGACGTTGGGTGCCGACGACGGGATAGGCGTGGCGATGGAGCTGGCCTTGTTGGACGCTTCGGATATTGCCCACGGCCCGATAGAATGTGTGTTTACCCGTGACGAAGAAACAGGTTTGAGCGGTGCTTTCGGGATGAAGCCCGGTTTCATGTCCGGTGATATTTTGTTGAACTTGGACTCGGAAGACGAAGGGCAGTTGTTCGTAAGTTGTGCCGGGGGAGCGGCAACTACGGCTGAATTCGACTTTACGCCGGTGGATGTTCCGCAGGATTATTTCTTCTTCGAAGTGAAGGTGAAAGGATTGACTGGCGGACATTCGGGTGACGACATTAACAAGAAGCGGGCGAATGCCAACAAGATTCTGGCGCGTTTCCTATATAATGCCTGGGCTAAATACGATTTATATTTATGCGACATTCAGGCCGGAGGTCTGCACAATGCCATACCTCGTGAAGCGATGGCGGTTTGTGCCATCCCGATGAAGGACAAGGAGAGCATCCGTGTGGATTGGAACCTGTTCAGTGCCGATGTGGAAGAAGAATACAGTGTATGATGATTTGACATCT
>OLIS01001743.1_pt1 | contig 15186 bp, 9 predicted proteins | sample 1601351 | NCBI WGS metagenome assembly OLIS01 (sample SAMEA2452122, study PRJEB22498) | human gut metagenome | biome: human feces; feature: human gut; material: feces | place: Australia | collected 2012
TATGCAGACAGTATGTTCTTAAATGCCAACAGCAAACAGGCCCCTCAGATCGTGGACAGACAGGTACAGCCGATCCTTGACCAGAGCGAGGTATATTCCGGCTGCTACGGAAGGGTATCCATTACATTTTATGCTTACAACAGCAACGGCAACAAGGGTATTGCTGCCGGACTTGGAAATGTGCAGAAGTTAAGGGACGGAGAGCCTCTCGGTTCCAGAGCTAATGCCAAGGATGAGTTCGAGGCAGTGGATGCAGAGGATGATTTTCTCGCATAGGAGCATAACGGCAGTATTAAACCGGGCGGTGGTTTCCACCGTCCGTGTACATAAAGGAGATGTTATTTCATGGAAGAACTGATGAAGGAGCTTAACAGCATAAAGAAGGATATCCCGTATAACACATACCGCACCATCAAGGGGCAGATGAAGTCCGGCAATGTGGAAGCAGCAAGAACGGGGATCAGCAGAATAAAAAAAAGAGCGGAGGGACAGAAGCATGGACACACTTGCAATTGATATTGAAACATATTCAGATGTGTCACTGCCGGACTGCGGGGTACACAGGTATGCAGCATCGGAGCAGTTCGAGATCCTTTTGTTTGCATACAGTCTGAATGACGAACCGACCCAGATCATTGACCTGGCATCCGGGGAGAAGATACCGGATGAGATCATGGAATATCTCACGGACGATTCCGTAATAAAGACTGCTTATAATGCAGCATTCGAGCGGAACTGTATCAACCGATTCTTCGGTCTTTCCTTAAAACCGGAAGGATGGAGATGTACGCTTGTCCAGGCATCCATGCTGTCGCTTCCGTTGTCACTGGAAGGCGTGGGGGAAGCATTGAACCTTGATAAGAAAAAGATGTCCGAGGGAAAAGACCTCATCCGCTATTTCTGTATGCCGTGTAAGCCTACCAAGGCAAACGGGGGCAGGACAAGGAATCTTCCGTCCGATGCACCGGAGAAGTGGAATCTGTTCAAGACATACTGCATCCGTGACGTGGATGTGGAAAAACAGATCAGGAATAAACTAACGAAGTTCCCGATACCGGACAGGGAGCAGGAACTCTACTGCATGGACCAGAGGATCAATGATAGGGGAATCATGGTGGATCAGGAGCTGATCGGACACGCTGTGGCATGCGACCTTCTGTATAAGGAGACGGTAACGAAGAAGGCATATGAGATATCAGGACTGGAAAACCCGAACAGCGTATCGCAGCTTAAGGACTGGCTGAATGAAAAGGGCATTGAGGTGGATTCCCTTGCCAAGGCTGCCGTGGAAGAACTGGTGGAGAACACACAGGGCGATGTGGCAGAAATGATGAAGCTGAGACTTGCCATGTCAAAGACATCCGTAAAGAAGTACGAAGCAATGGAGCAGGATGGTACATTTGATGTATTACCTAAGAAGGAAGTTATCGAGATCAAGAAGGAGATGGAGAAGCTTCAGAAGAACCTTGGCGGTATCAAGGATATGAAGGACATTCCTGACATGATCTTTATCGTAGATCCTCGCAAAGAGAGAAACTGCGTACATGAGGCACACACACTTGGTATTCCACTTGTTGGTATCGCAGATACAAACTGTGATCCTGAAGAGCTGGATTATGTAATTCCAGGTAACGATGATGCTATCAGAGCTGTAAAACTGATCGTTTCTAAGATGGCAGATGCTGTTATCGAGGCAAACCAGGGTGCAGATGTTGAGTCAGCTGAGGAGGCTGAATCAGCAGAGGCAGACGCAGCAGAAGAGTAAGAAGTATCGGTTTAGGAGGACAAGAAAATGGCAGCTATTACAGCTAGTATGGTAAAAGAGTTAAGAGAGATGTCTGGCGCTGGTATGATGGATTGTAAGAAGGCTCTTACAGAGACTGACGGCGATTTTGACAAGGCAGTAGAGTTCCTTCGTGAGAAAGGACTTGCAACTGCTGTAAAGAAGGCAGGAAGAATCGCTGCAGAGGGTATCGTTATGACAACTGTTGTTGATGGCGGTAAGAAGGCAGCTATGGTTGAAGTAAATGCCGAGACAGACTTCGTTGCTAAGAATGAAGTATTCCAGACATATGTTAAGGAAGTTGTTGATCAGATCGTTTCTACAGACGTTCAGGATGTAGAGGCACTTAAGAATGAGAAGTGGGCACTCGATCCTTCTATGACAGTTGCTGAGAAGCATGCTGCTATGGTTGCTAAGATCGGTGAGAACATGAACATCCGTCGTTTTGCCAAGATCAGCACAGACGGACATATCGTTTCTTATATTCATGCAGGCGGAAAGATCGGTGTATTGGTTGAGGCTGATACAGATGCATCCGGTGAGGCTATTGACGAGTGCATGAAGAATATCGCTATGCAGGTTGCAGCTATGAATCCAAAGTATGTTTCTACAGATGAAGTATCTGAGGAGTACAAGGCTCACGAGCTTGAGATTCTTGTTGCACAGGCAAAGAATGATCCTAAGAATGCAAACAAGCCTGATAATATCATTGAGAAGATGGTTCAGGGACGTCTGAACAAGGAACTCAAGGAAGTTTGTCTGCTTGAGCAGGAGTATGTAAAGGCTGAGAACAAGGAAAGCGTTGCCCAGTACGTTGCAAACGTAGCAAAGGCGAATGGATGCAAGCTTGCAATCAAGAAGTTTGTTCGTTTTGAGACAGGTGAAGGTCTTGAGAAGAAAAATGAAGACTTTGCAGCAGAAGTTGCAGCTCAGTTACAGTAATTATAATTACTAAGTTTATTAAATCTCCGGATGTCTTATGGCAGACCGGAGATTTTTTTGTGCGTATAGTACGAAAAATTTGTCATAACGCTTCTAAAATTGTCTGTGATATGCTATAATCTTTCCAAACTGTAATGTTTTGTGGAAACCGCAGTATTAATATGGAGGATGATTTAATGGGATTTTTTAAAGATTTTAAAGAAGATCTGTCTGAGGCAGTTAATGGACTTACAGATAATGAGTTAGAAAATGAATCAGATGAAAGAGATGATGATTTAATGGTTAATACTCTTGACGATCCGGAACTTGCAAAGATGGCAGAAAATTATAAGAAAGAAGCACAGGAATCTGAAGACACAGATAATAATGCGGTAGGAGAGGTTCTTCAGAAAGGAACAAAGTCTGTTACCATTGATGACATTAAAGAAAACGCTCAGAATGCGGATTATATAGCAGATGAGACAGCGGTTATTACAGAAGGCCTTTCAATTAGTGGAGACCTTGATTCATTAGGATCAATAGATTTGTTTGGAACAGTTGAGGGAAATGTTACATGCAGGGGAAAGCTCACTGTAAGTGGAACAATTTCTGGTAATACCAAGGCTAATGAAGTATTTGCCAATGATGCACAGATTGATGGTAATATAGAAGCTAATGGTTCGGTCAAGATTGGTCAGGGAACTGTAGTTGTAGGAAATGTTGTTGCAGCTTCAGCAGTTATTGCTGGTGCAGTAAAAGGTGATATAGATGTGCATGGTCCGGTGATTATTGATTCTTCTGCTGTTATAGTTGGTGATATTAAGTCTAAGTCAGTACAGATTAATAATGGAGCAACAATTGACGGACGTTGCTCACAGTGTTATGCAGAAGTTAATATGGAAAGTATATTTGACATTAAAGGAAAAAAGAATAAATAACTGGAGGCACGTATGGATAACATTAAAAGAGTAATACTTAAACTTAGCGGCGAGGCTCTTGCTAAGAAAGAGGGCGGCTACAATGATGAGCTTATAGAGAATATTGCTAATCAGGTTAAGACAATAGTTGATAAAGGAACAGATGTTGGTGTAGTTATTGGTGGTGGTAACTACTGGAGAGGCCGTTCTAATGATAATATTGACAGAACTAAGGCTGACCAGATAGGTATGCTTGCAACAATTATGAACTGTATATATGTTTCAGAGATATTCCGTTCACAGGGACTTAAGACTAATATTCTTACACCATTCGAATGCGGAAGCATGACAAAGCTTTTCTCTAAGGATAGAGCTAATAAGTATTTTGAGAAAGGCATGGTTGTATTCTTTGCCGGTGGAACTGGTCATCCATATTTCTCAACAGATACAGGTATTGTATTGAGAGCTATTGAGCTTGATGCAGATGCTATTCTTCTTGCCAAGGCAATTGATGGAATATATGACAGTGATCCTAAGATTAACCCAGAGGCTAAGAAGTATGATACAATCTCAATCAACGAAGTTGTTGAGAAGAAGCTTGGAGTTATTGATATGACAGCTTCAGTTATGTGTATGGAGAATAAGATGCCTCTTATGGTATTCGGACTCGAAGAAGAGAACAGCATAGTTAATGCTTTATCAGGAAAGTTTAATGGAACAGTAGTAACTGTTGATTAATATAATATTAATGGAGGATTTTATGGAAAATATTAAAGATATTGAAGGAAGAATGCAGAAGTCAGTTGACAACTTAAAGGAAGAATATGTAACAATAAGAGCCGGAAGAGCTAATCCACATATTCTTGACAGATTAAGAGTTGATTATTATGGAACACCTACACCAATCCAGCAGGTTGCCAATGTTTCTGTACCAGAAGCAAGAATGATTCAGATTCAGCCTTGGGAAGCAAGCCTTATCAAGGATATTGAGAAAGCAATTCTTGTTTCAGATTTAGGGCTTACACCTAACAATGATGGTAAGACAATCAGACTTGTGTTCCCTGAATTAACAGAAGACAGAAGAAAAGAACTTGCTAAGGATATCAAGAAGAAGGGTGATAATGCCAAGGTTGCTATCCGTAATATCAGAAGAGATGCCAACGATGCAATAAAGAAAGAGAACAAGGCAGGAGATATCTCTGATGATGAAGCTAAGAATTCAGAGGATGAAATTCAGAAGATTACTGATAAGTATATTGCTATGATTGATAGTGCTATAGATGATAAGACGAAAGAGATACTTACAGTTTAAGAAAATGTCAGGGCTGTTGGATATTTTACAACAGCCTTTTTGTAATTGAATGAATTGCGAGAGGAATCATAGATATGGATACATTTAACGAGAGTCTCGGATTAAAGATTCCGGGGCATGTTGCCGTTATTCTTGATGGTAATGGAAGATGGGCTAAGAAAAGACATCTCCCAAGAACAATGGGACATGTGCAGGGAAGCAAAGTTGTTGAAGATATGCTTTATGTCGTAGATGAGCTTGGTGTAAAGTATTTTACTGTATATGCTTTTTCAACAGAGAACTGGAAACGTTCAACGGAAGAAGTAAGTACTCTTATGGGAATCTTAAGAACTTATCTTAAGGATTGTGTTAAGAAATCCATGAAGAATAATGTGCGATGCAGGGTTATTGGAAGAAAAGATGAACTCAGCCAGGATATTATAGACAGTATCAATAATCTTGAAGAGAAAACCAAGAATAATACAGGGCTTAATTTTACTATAGCCATTAATTATGGTGGAAGAGATGAGATAACAAGAGCGGTAAGAAAGATTGCCGGCAAGGTATCAGAAGGAAGTCTTAAGCCTGAAGATATAGATGAAGATACAATAAGTAATAATCTTGATACTTGGGAATTGCCAGATCCAGATTTACTTATAAGAACAAGCGGTGAGCAGAGATTATCTAATTATCTGTGCTGGCAGCTTGCTTATACAGAATTTTATTTCACAGATATTTATTGGCCTGATTTTGACAGGGAAGAACTTATTAAAGCATTTGAGAAATATAATAAGACGGAAAGAAGATTCGGCGGAGTTAAGGAGGAGTAGATTATGCGTACAAGAATTATGAGCGGAGCTGTGCTCATAGTCATACTTTTCACATGCCTGTATTTTGGAGGCTGGGTTACATTCGGGTTCAGTCTGTTTATTTCACTTGTTGGAATGTATGAGCTTATTAAAGTTAAGAAGCTTGAGAAGACAGGACTGGCAGTTGTAGGATATATAGCGGCAATTACTTATTATTTTATTCTTTTGCTTAATGATCCGGCATATATTTTACTGCTTCTTGTAGCTTCATGCATACTTATGATGTCAGTATATGTATTTACATTTCCAAAATATAAGACAGAAGATGTTATGTGGGTATTCTTCAGTATAGTGTATGTTGCTGTAACACTTTCTTATATCTATCAGGTAAGAATGCTGCAGGACGGAATATATATCGTATGGCTTATATTCGTGTCTTCATGGGGCAATGATACATGTGCATATTTCACAGGTGTATTTCTTGGAAAGCATAAGATGACTCCAAAGCTTTCACCTAAGAAGACTTACGAAGGTGCAATAGGAGGAGTTGTCGGTGCGACACTTCTTGGCTTTGGATATGGATTTGCCATAAGCTCTAAGATGTCAGATGTACTTGTGCATCCTGTATATACATTTGCAATAGCCAGCTTCATAGGTGCATTCCTGTCTATATTCGGAGACCTGGCTGCATCTGCTATTAAGAGAAATCATGATGTGAAAGACTATGGAAAGTTAATACCGGGACATGGTGGAATTATGGACAGATTCGACAGTGCTATATTCACTGCGCCTGTTGTTTACTGGTCAATAGAGGTTATTAACAAAGTCTTTGGAGGTTGATAATGAAGAACGTTTCGATACTTGGTTCAACTGGTTCAATTGGAACACAGACATTAGATGTTATTAGAAGAAATGCTGATATTAACGTAGTTGCACTTGCAGCGGGCACAAGGGTTGCTGACCTTGCAGAACAGGTCCGTGAATTCAAGCCACAGCTTGTATGTATAGGTAAAGAAGAACTTGTTCCAGAGTTAAAGACTCTTATCAGTGATATGGATGTTAAGATTGTAAGTGGTGACGAAGGTCTTATTGAGGCTGCAACAATTGAGAGTGCAGAAATTGTTGTCACAGCGGTTGTAGGTATGATGGGAATTACACCTACAGTTGAAGCTATCAAAGCACATAAGGACATTGCACTTGCCAATAAAGAGACACTTGTGTGTGCTGGTCATATTATTATGAGTCTTGCTAAGGAATGCAATGTTAATATATATCCTGTTGACAGCGAACATTCAGCAATATTCCAGTGCCTTAACGGTGAGAGACGTGGTGAGATAGAGAAGATTCTTCTTACAGCTTCTGGTGGTCCATTCAGAGGAAAGAAAAGAGCTGACCTTGAAAATGTACAGTTAGAGGATGCACTTAAGCATCCTAACTGGGCTATGGGACGCAAGATAACAATAGATTCTTCTACTATGGTTAATAAAGGGCTTGAGGTGATGGAGGCACAGTGGCTTTTTGGAGTACCTGCCAAGAAGGTTCAGGTTATAGTCCAGCCACAGAGCATAATCCATTCAATGGTTGAATTCAAGGATGGAGCTGTTATGGCACAGCTTGGAAGTCCTGATATGAGACTTCCTATACAGTATGCTCTTTATTATCCTGAAAGAAGAGAGCTTAACACAGAAAGACTTGATTTCTATGAACTGGCTAAGATTACATTTGAAAAGCCGGATATGGAGACTTTCAAGGGACTTAAGCTTGCTTACGAGGCAGCAGCACGCGGGGGAAATATCCCGACTGCGCTTAATGCAGCTAACGAAGTAGCTGTAGCAAGATTTTTAGACAGAAAGATAAAATATCTGGATATTCCGGATATTATAGAATACGCCATGAATGAAGTGGATTATATCAATAATCCAACAGTAGAGCAGATTCTCTCTACACAGAAGATAGTAACAGACATGATAGAAAGCAGGTGGTAGGAGTTGGTTCTTAATGTATTTCTGGCGATTCTTGTACTCAGTATAATTGTTATTGTCCATGAATTCGGACATTTTATAATAGCTAAGGCTAATGGCATAACTGTAGTTGAATTCTCAATCGGATTCGGACCGAAGCTGATACATTTCAGAAAAGGTGAGACGGAATATTGTATTAAAGCACTTCCTTTTGGCGGTGCATGTACGATGCTTGGTGATGAGTTCCTTGAGATGAGTGTTATACAGTCAGAAGAAGATAATGACGAAGAGCTTACGGATGAAGAAAAAGAAGCTAAGAAAAGAAAGCTTGCTATTGAAAATGGCTATGACATGGAAAAGTCATTTGCAAGCAAATCAGTCTGGGCAAGGATTGCTGTTATAGCAGCAGGACCGGTATTTAATTTTCTTCTTGCTTTCGTGTGTGCAGTAGTTATTGTCGGAAGTCTTGGCTATGATCCATGTGATATTGACGTTATTAAAGATAATTCACCAGCTACAGAAGCAGGGCTTCAGGAAGGCGATGTCATAACTAAGGTTAATGGACATAAGGTGACATTTTACAGGGATTTTTATTTCTATAGGGCTTATAATGCAGATAAGACTCTTAACATAACATTTACAAGAGACGGTGAAAAGATGACAACAACTGTTACTCCGCAGCATATTAAGCAGCAGAAGTATCAGGTTGGAATTATGATGAATGAGAATTGTCTCATAAGTTCTGTTACCAAGGATTCTCCAGCTGAAAAGGCGGGACTTAAAGCTAATGATGTTATCAAAGCAGTTGATGGGACTGCAATGGAGAATAGTTCCAGTGTGACAGAAGCCATTACATCAAGTGGCGGCAATAAGGTTGTATTCACGGTTGCAAGAGATGGAAAAAATGTTGATGTGACAGTTGAGCCTAAGATGGTTGAAGTTGAAAGCTATGATACAGGCTTTGTTGTATATGGAGACAGGGTAAAGACTTCTCCTATTGGCACTCTTAAGTATTCAGTGAAGGAAGTCGGATACAGTGTCAAGACTGTAATTCAGAGCCTTGGTATGTTATTTACAGGAAAGATTGGGTTTGATTCATTGTTAGGACCTGTCGGAACTGTCAGCACAATGAGTGAGATTGTTGAAGAAAGTAAGGCAGATGGTGCATTTTATGTATTCCTTAATCTTATGAATCTTGCAGCACTTATCAGTGCCAACTTAGGAGTAATGAATCTGCTGCCAATTCCGGCACTTGACGGAGGCAGACTTGTATTCCTTATAATAGAGGCATTAAGAGGCAAGCCGGTTAAGAGAGAGCATGAGGGAATTGTTAATTTCATAGGTATGATACTTCTTGTCATACTTATGGTTGTTGTATTGTTTAAAGATATAATGGCATTGTTCTAATACAGAAAGGACACAGGGGTTATGTACAGAGATAATACTAAAGTTGTTAAGATAGGAAAATGTGTTATAGGTGGTGGCAATCCTATTCTTATCCAGTCAATGACTAATACACATACAGAAGATGTTGCTGCAACAGTAGCGCAGATTAAGGAGCTTACCAAAGCTGGTTGTGAAATCATCAGATGCACAGTTCCAACTAAGGAAGCTGCACTTGCAATCAAAGAGATAAAGAAGCAGATAGAGATACCTCTCGTTGCAGATATACATTTTGATTACAAGATGGCTATTATGGCAATGGAGAATGGAGCTGACAAGATTAGAATTAATCCGGGTAATATCGGAGGAACAGACAAGATAAAGGCTGTTGTTGATGTTGCAAGGGAAAGAAATATACCAATCAGGGTTGGTGTCAACAGCGGTTCACTTGAGAAAGACCTTATTGAGAAATATGGCGGAGTAACAGCAGAGGGAATAGTTGAGAGCGCACTTGACAAGGTTAAGATTATTGAAGACTTAGGTTATGATAATCTTGTTGTCAGCATCAAATCTTCTGATGTAATGATGTGTGTTAAAGCACATGAGCTTATTGCAAAACAGACTAATCATCCGCTTCATGTTGGAATTACTGAGTCTGGAACAATATTCTCAGGAAGCATTAAGTCATCAATCGGACTTGGTCTTATACTGAATCAGGGAATTGGCGACACAATAAGAGTTTCTCTTACAGATGATCCTGTAAGGGAAATAGAGGCTGCGAAACTGATACTTAAGACTCTTGGCTTAAGAAAAGGCGGAATAGAGGTTGTTTCATGCCCTACATGCGGAAGAACAAGAATTAATCTTATAGACCTTGCAGGAAAGGTTGAGAAAATGGTTTCAGGGTATGACCTTGACTTGAAGCTTGCTGTAATGGGATGTGTAGTTAACGGACCGGGAGAAGCAAAGGAAGCTGATCTTGGAATTGCAGGCGGTGACGGCTGCGGAGTACTTATTAAACATGGAGAGATTATTAAGAAGGTTCCAGAAGAGGAACTTCTTGATACACTCAGGTATGAACTTGATAATTGGAATGAGTGATACATATGTACAGATTTTTTGAAGTGTTTAAGACGCTGAAGCTGCCAGAGGATCTGGCGGTGTATTTTGAGAATGTTGAAGTAACTAAAGTCTCGAAAACATCGACCAATTCTCTGGCACGCGTTTATATAAAGAGTGACAGGGTAATAGAAAAACCAATAATATTCAAGGTTGAGGATGCATTAAAGAAACAGATATTCCGTATATCCAACATGGACGTGCGGATTATCGACAGATATGTTTTGTCAGCACAGTATACGCCACAGACTGTAATGGATATATATTATGACAGTATCCTTGCAGAGCTGGAGAAATACTGGACACTTGAATATAATCTTTTAAAGAATTCCCAGTGGGAGTTCGAGAAAGAGGATATGCTTGTATTCACGATTGAGGACAGTTTCCTTGCACATCAGTATGCTGATACACTGACAGATTATTTCAAGAAAATATTCCTGAACAGATTCGGGTTTGAGATAGATGTTGAGTATCAGTATGCCAAGAAGAAGGAAAGCCAGTACGAGAGAGAAAATGCATACAGGATTAATCTTCGTGTCAAAGAAATTGAGAATAATATGATGGCGGCAGCAGAAGATAATGCCGACGGCAGGGATGATAAGAAACTTACTTCTGAACAGAAGGCAGCAAAGAAAGCTGAGACAGCAGCCAAGCAGAAGGCGGCTAGAGCAGCATTTTTTGCAAGCGATAACAGAGGCAGGGAAGAGCTTAAGACATACAGCAGAAAGCCTGCTAACGAAGATGTTTTATATGGAAGAGATTTTGACGGTGATGTAACACCGATTGAACAGATAGATACGGCAATCGGAGATGTTATTATCTCTGGTATGGTCCGTAATGTTGAAATGCGTGAAATCCGTAACGAAAGAACTATTATTATGTTCAATGTCACAGATTTTACAGACACAATTACAGTGAAGGTATTTGCAAAAAATGAGCAGGTACCGGAGCTTTCAGGTGTTATCAAGAAGGGGAATTTCTTAAAGATTAAGGGTAATGCTACATTTGACAAGTACGACCAGGAAATATCAATTGCCAATGTGTGGGGCATAAGAAAAGGCTCTGATACAAGACAGGTGCGTAATGACCTCGCACTTCATAAGAGAGTTGAGCTGCACTGCCATACTAAGATGAGTGATATGGATGGTGTGTCTTATGTATCTGATATTATCAAACAGGCAATCAGATGGGGACATAAGGCAATTGCAATTACTGACCACGGTGTTGTTCAGGCATTTACAGATGCATTCCATACGATGAGCGACCTCAAAGGCTCTTATGCTAAGAAGGGTGAGAAACTTGATTTTAAGATAATATACGGAGTCGAGGCTTATCTCGTTGATGATACCAAGCAGATAGTAACGAATCCGAGAGGACAGAGCTTTAACGATACATATGTTGTGTTCGACCTTGAGACAACGGGCTTTTCTGCGGAAGTTGACAGAATTATAGAGATAGGTGCAGTCAAGGTGTGCAATGGTGAGATAGTAGACAGATTCTCTACATTTGTTAATCCTGAGATTCCTATTCCATTCAGAATTGAGACGCTTACGCACATTAATGACCAGATGGTTATGAATGCACCTAAGATAGAGGAGATTCTGCCTGAGTTTCTTGAATTCTGCGAGGGTGCTGTAATGGTTGCACATAATGCGGAATTCGATACAAGCTTCATAATCAATAAGGCAGAGAAGATTGGTATAAATGTGGATACTACCATTATAGACACAGTGCTTCTTGCGCAGTTCCTTATGCCAAATCTTCATAATTATAAGCTGGATACGCTTACAAAGCATCTTAATGTTGTACTTGAAAGCCACCACAGGGCGGTTGACGATGCTGCTGCGACTGCAGACATATTTGTCAAGATGATAAAAATGCTTTACGACAGGGATATTCCGGATGTTGATAAGCTTAATGAAGAAGGTAAGATGGATGAGAACGCCATCAAGAAGCTTCATCAGTATCACTGCATAATTCTTGCTTCTAATGAGATGGGAAGGATTAATCTGTACAGACTTGTTTCTGCATCACATTTGCAGTACTTTAACAGATTCCCTAAGATACCGAAGAGTCTTGTTAACCAGTACAGGGAAGGTCTTATTATAGGAAGTGCGTGTGAGGCAGGTGAGCTTTTCAGAAGTCTTGTAAATGGTCGTTCAGAAGCAGAGATAGCGCGAATAGTTAATTTCTATGACTATCTTGAGATACAGCCAATTGGCAATAACAGGTTCATGATTGAGAAGGAAGACTGTTATGTTCAGAATGAGGAGGATTTGCGCAATCTGAACCGTAAAATAGTAGAACTTGGGGACAAATTCGGCAAGCCTGTTGTGGCGACCTGCGATGTGCATTTCTTAAATCCAGAGGATGAAGTGTACCGTAGAATTATCATGGCAGGAAAAGGCTTTGATGATGCGGATAATCAGGCACCGCTGTATCTTCATACTACTGAAGAAATGCTTCATGAATGTGATTATCTCGGAAGTGACAAGGCATACGAGGTTGTTGTAACCAACACTAATAAGATTATGGATATGTGTGAGGAGATTGAGCCTGTAAGACCGGATAAATGTCCTCCGTTCATTGAGAACTCTGACCAGATGCTTCGTACAATCTGTGAAAATAGAGCTCATGAGATATATGGTCCGGAGCTTCCACAGATAGTAACTGAGCGATTAGAGCGAGAGTTGAACTCAATTATCTCTAACGGATATTCCGTTATGTACATAATTGCACAGAAGCTTGTATGGAAATCTAATGATGACGGTTATCTGGTTGGTTCAAGAGGTTCGGTTGGTTCTTCATTAGCAGCAACAATGGCGGGTATCACCGAGGTTAATCCGTTAAGCCCGCATTATCTGTGTCCAAAATGCTACTATAATGATTTCTATTCAGATGAAGTCAAAGCATTTGCCGGAGGCGCAGGCTGCGATATGCCTGATAAGATATGCCCAAAATGCGGAGCAAAGCTTAATAAGATGGGATTTGATATTCCGTTCGAGACTTTCCTTGGTTTCAAGGGAAACAAAGAGCCTGATATTGATCTTAACTTCTCCAATGAATACCAGAGTAAGGCTCATGCCTACACAGAGGTTATCTTTGGAAAAGGGCAGACCTTCAAAGCCGGAACTATCGGTACTGTCGCAGAAAAGACTGCGTATGGTTTCGTTATGAAGTATTTTGAAGAGAAGTCAGCAAAGAATGCACTTGAGGGCAAGCCTCCTATTGTTAAGAGAAAATGTGAGATAGAACGAATAGCAGAAGGCTGTATTGATATTAGAAGAACTACAGGACAGCATCCTGGTGGAATTGTTGTACTTCCAATTGGTGAAGAGATTCATTCATTTACACCTGTACAGCACCCTGCAAATGATATGACGACATCTATAGTAACAACACATTTTGATTACCATAGTATTGACCACAACCTGTTAAAGCTTGATATCTTAGGACATCTTGATCCTACAATGATACGAATGTTACAAGATTTAACGGGAATTGACCCTCTTGAGATTCCACTTGATTCTAAAGAGGTTATGTCGCTGTTCCAGAATACATCTGCACTTGGAATCAAGCCTGAGGATATAGGCGGCACAAAGTTAGGAGCACTTGGAATACCAGAGTTTGGTACTGACTTTGCTATGCAGATGCTTATGGATACTAAGCCACAGTATTTCTCAGACCTTGTCCGTATCGCAGGACTTGCGCATGGTACTGATGTATGGCTTGGCAATGCACAGACTCTTATTAAAGAAGGAAAAGCTACTATTTCAACAGCTATATGTACACGAGACGATATTATGATATATCTTATCCAGAAGGGACTTGATTCAGAGGAATCATTTAAGATAATGGAAATGGTCCGAAAGGGTAAGGTCGCATCCGGCAAATGTAAAGAATGGCCGGAGTGGAAGCAGGATATGATTGACCATGGTGTACCGGACTGGTATATATGGTCATGCGAGCGAATCAAGTACATGTTCCCTAAGGCACATGCTGCAGCGTATGTTATGATGGCATGGCGTGTTGCATACTGTAAGGTATTTTATCCGCTTGCATATTACACAGCTTACTTTAGTATAAGAGCCACAGCATTTGACTATGAGAAAATGGCTATGAGCCCTGTAAGGCTTGAACACTACATTGCTGAGTACAAAGCCAAGAAAGCAGAAGGTACAATCTCTAATACAGAAGAAGATGAACTTGGTGTAATGCGTATTGTTCAGGAAATGCATGCAAGAGGCTATGAATTCACACCTATAGACATATATAAGGCAAAGGCAAGAACATTCCAGATAATTGATGGAAAGATTATGCCATCATTCAAGGTTATATCAAAGGTAGGTGAAGTCGCCGGAGAGTCAATAGAGATAGCCGCCAGAGATGGCGAATTCTTATCAAAGGATGACTTACGCCAGCGAGCCAAGATAGGACAGTCAGCGATTGATAAGCTTTCAGAGCTTGGAATACTTGGAGATATGACAGACAGCAACCAGTTGTCACTGTTTGACCTGTAATGGGGAATTGAGGTGAGTGTGATGGTGGCTTGGGCTGAGAAAATGTGTTAAGAGGATGTGCTACGGTGATGTTTTGCGGGGCATTACTGGGTGTGTTATGGGGCAAACACCTACTAAAAGCTATCGGATAGCAGAATTAGTGGGTGTTTTTTTTATAATATTGCTATGGCTTCAGAGCAGAGACCTACTAAAGTATCTAAGTATTGTACTTTGGTAGGTTTTTTTCTTCCAATTTCATAGAATAAAACAACACATTGCTTGTGATTGACCTACGCAATAAGCTGTATTGGATGTTTGCGTGTGCTTTTATTCTGAAAATATCTCAACCAGCAAGAATTATCACCTACTAAAAATGCATACAGGAATATAACAGTAGGTCTTTGATTTCTGATTACAATGTAAATGTGCAGAAAGTCAGTAAACAAGCGGCTTCGCAGGCATGTCAGTCCCGCTTAAAAGTCAATGATTGAAAAAAATTGAAC
>OLIS01001745.1_pt1 | contig 15181 bp, 10 predicted proteins | sample 1601351 | NCBI WGS metagenome assembly OLIS01 (sample SAMEA2452122, study PRJEB22498) | human gut metagenome | biome: human feces; feature: human gut; material: feces | place: Australia | collected 2012
TCTTCAACGAGGACGAATACTAACTCACACCCAAGCTATAACCAACATATAGCACGAAACCTTTAGATAAGCGGTATAGAAATTCTGACATACAGATTTCTATACCGCTTTTTTAGCAACTGACAGTTTCACCAGAGTGTGTTAGCAAAGCAGCATTTCACTTTAAGGAAGAACAAAACAGCACTGCTTTCCTAACACTGCTTTCCTAAATCTGTTCTGCTAATGTTTGAGGCAAAACATGCATCGCGTTAGATAAAATTTATATATTTGCAGCAGAAATACATTATATCAGATTATTAAATTCTAAATATAGTAATACTATGGCCAACTTATTAGATGAGACACAAGGACCTATCAACAACGAAGGTCGGGACGTACATGTTATTGATCGTCAAATACCAGTGACAATAACTTTTAAGTCAACACTTTTCGAAATAGCACTATGGATAACTATCCCCTTATTGGTGTTACTCTATGTTTGCTTTATGGGCAATCAACTTGAGTCGCCTGCAAGGGTGGCTGCAATAGGCTGCCTGTTGGGCATATTGCCAGGAGTTATATTCATATTCATGAAAATATCGGCTCGCAACTACTTTATGCAGCTCGAGCAACGCATACAAGCAGAAGCCTCTAACATAGATAACTTCCTTGAACAACGTGTGCAGATATTGCAAAATGTAGTGGGTATAGTAGATCGTGCTATTGACCTCGACAAAGACGTTATGAAAGCCGTAGCAGCCCTGCGTGGTGGAAAAATCAGCGACACAAATCGTAGTGACATAAACAACCAACTCAACGTAGCCTGCGGACGACTATTTCCACAGGTTGAGGCATATCCAGAACTAAAGGCACACCAAGCCATAGCCGATGCTATGCAACAAAACAACTATTTGCAACGTGAGATAACTGCAGCACGCACTGTGTATAACAGCAGAGTGACACAGTGGAACACCGATATTTTTTCATGGCCAACCAAAATGATTGTTGCTGCCCGTCAGGGATATACTACACGCATTCCATTTACCATATCGGCAGAAACAAGAGAAATGGCTCGCAGCAAGTTTTTCTAAGCCTCAGTAGCAACCTCTTATTTATATCTTAATCATGGTTGAGGATATATATGACCCCTTGGACGAATATGTCAACACCTTTGCACCGCGTTTTAGACAAGTTGCTAAAGATACTTTTGCCCAACTCTCAAAAGAAGCCGGAGTAGATATCAATGCCAACCGACAAACATGTAAACAACTATACAAGGCTCAAAGCGACTTGAAATCGGTAAAGTTCAAACTCTGTTGGACCATATTTCTATGTGTAGTGATGTGGGGCGGTGCAATAGGTGGCGGTATCGCTATCTACAATATGTATGATAGCTTCGAATCATGGGAAATAGTTCTTATTGCCATTGGTATTGCAACTGCATTGCTATTGTTGTTTTGGAAAATTCAACCACTAATCAAACGGCTGAAGAGTGAACGAAATGGGCTGATAGAAAAAACCACAAAACTCGAAAAAGAAGCGTGGCAACAAATGGCACCTCTAAATCGTTTGTACGATTGGGATATACTAACACGCATGATGACCCAGACGGTTCCGAAGTTAGAATTCGATCCCTATTTTACTACGCAGCGTTTGGCAGACCTTCAAGAAGTTTATGGTTGGGACGGAACGTTCAATCAAGAAAGATCCGTTATATACTCACATTCAGGGCTTATCAATGGCAACCCATTTGTACTTTGCCGTACGCGAAAAATGGAGATGGGCACAAAAACATACTACGGACATAAAACTATATATTGGACAACCAGAGAGCGAGGAAGCGATGGCAAAATGCATACGGTGCGACACTCTGAAACACTTACGGCAAGTGTTACAGCACCCTATCCAGGTTATTATGAAAAGACACGACTTATCTATGGAAACACAGCTGCCCCCGACCTAAAATTCTATCGCAAACAAAGTGGACTTGCTAATTGCGAAGGCTCACTTTCGTATAGATGGCAAAGAAGGAAATTGCGCAAGAAGAGCCGTGACTTGACGAACAACGATTTTGCCATGATGACCAACGAAGAGTTTGAAGTGGCTTTTGATACGAGCAACCGCAATAGCAACCAGCAGTATGCGCTGCTCTTTACGCCATTGGCTCAAGCCAATATGCTAAAACTCCTCAAAGACAATAGCGCAAGTTATGGTGATGATTTCGATTTCGAAAAAAACTGTATGATCAACACTATATTACCAGATCACATACAGTCTATAGATCTCGACATGAACCCACATCAGTATCAAAACTTTGATTATGATAAGGCTGAAAAGGACTTCTATGACATCAATGCCCAATACTTTCGCGCCATATATTTCTGCTTTGCTCCATTGCTGTGCGTACCCATGTACCAACAAATAAGGTCGCAAGAGAATATCTACGGACGTGACATGCAGCGCCATAGTGCCTTTTGGGAGCATGAGGCACTTGCCAACTTCTGGGGACAAGACCACTTTAAGCACCCCCAATGTGTTACCGACTGCATATTGAAAACAAAAAAGGAGCAGACATCAGGAGATAGTTCGTCGGTAACCGTTTATGCTTATGGTTACCGTGTAGAACAGCGCATCTCTTACATAACTAAATGGGGCGGAGACGGAAGAACGCACAAAGTGCCTGTTTATTGGGACGAGTATCTACCCGTAACAGGGAAGAGGCGTATGGATATTGCGGAAGACAATCATTACGACGATGCAAAAGCCAACCAACACCAGCGTATAGCTCATGTTACCGAGGTTCTCAAGGATTCGGGCATGGATGTATACAGAAGACATATTGTTTCAAAACTACAATAACAAAAACGCATGTAGTTGCGTCATGCAAACGATATGGAAGCCTTTCAATAAGCGGTATAGAAATTCTGACATACAGATTTCTATACCGCTTTTTTAGCACCTGACAGTTCCACCACATGGTGCCACAGCAGGGCAGGGTGGGGCGGGGGAGAGCCCTGCTTGCATACACGCCAACTGCTCATGCAAAGAACGTGATGCGCTTGTAGGAGCACAGGAAAACACCTGTGAGAATACATAAAACCACCTGCAAGAATACACAAAAACACTTGTGAGAGGACTTAAATGCACTTGCGCAAAAGCTGAAAAACACTTACGGGAGGTAGAAAAATCTATTCGTCCAACAGAAAAGTCTGCCTCCCGTAACAAGAAGAACGCTCTCCCGTAACAGGAAAAACGCTCCCCCGTAACAAGAAGAACGCTCTCCCGTAACAGACAAATCACTCCCACCGAACCAAAAAGGCCACCTCACGCAACACGTAAAAGCCACACCCAACACCAAAAGTGTGCAAACAGCGACACAGGCATTCGCGGCCAGGGTACAATCAGATGCATTGCTTACCACAAGCACTGCAAAACGCCGAAATAATTACATTTTACAAAATAATCGTGCAAAATACTTGCATATTATCTATTAACGTACCACCTTTGCTTTCGTTATAAATACAATACAACAATTAAGAACTCCTTACAACTACCAAAATAACACAGCTTATGAGACATCTCTACACAGCTTTTGCAGCAGCCCTTATAGCAAGTTCGGCTGCTACCGCACAAACCGCCGCCACGCGCAATGTGCGCCTTACCCCAACCAAGCAAGCCATAGCTTTGGCCAAAAAGTCCAACTTCCGTCCGGCCGTCAAGCTGGGCAGCACTGCCGCATCGGGCAAGCACTTCAACGTAGCCTCCACTACCGGCACCACTGCCACAGCCCCCATCATCGATGCCCAGCCCGAAGGCAAGCTCCACGCCAACTTATACTTTTCGGGCGAGAGCTTTGTCGACATGATGGGCTATGAAGCCCAACTGCCGTTCGACGGCATTTGGGGCAAAATAGTCGAGGCTCCCGACAACAAGACCATATACATCAACAACCCCATCGGGGCCTACTATTCTGACGCATGGATTAAGGGCGAACGCACCACTGGCGACACCATCGAGGTAAAACTGCCGCAGCAGTTTGTACACGAGGAGTACGACGGCATGAGCACCGATGCCTGGCTTTACAAACTCGTGCCCGTCAAGGTTGAACAGGACGGCGAAACCTACACCACCTTCAAGCCCGACTCTACGAGCCAGACCGTGAAATACGTGTGGCGCAACGACAGCATCGTACTTGTCAACACCACACAGGACAGCAAGTTGCTTGGCATGTGTACCGAGGCGGGCGAATGGTATGGCTATGGCGACTACATACAGCAGTACACTGTGTTCGACCAACAGCCCGTTGCGCCCAAGGACGAGACCAAAGCCACCCAGATGAGCATCACCTACTACGACTCAGGACAGATGTACGGCCGCGTAAAGAAAGCCGTGCGCGAGGGCAACGACATCTACATTGCCGGGCTCAACGAAAACATTCCCTCAGGCTGGGCCAAGGGCACCATCAGTGGCAACAAGGCCACATTCAGCGGCCACCAGTACATGGGCCTCGACACAGTGACAGCAAGCTACGCCTTTTTCGAACCCGTGTCGCACAACATGGTGTGGGACAGCGAGATTGGAGATTCAATAGAGAGCCTCACACTGGCCGATGCCATCACATTTGACTACGATGCCGACAAGGGCACACTCAGCACCGACAGCACCTTTGTGGCCAACCAGGGTTACAAAATGTTCAACCAGGTGTTCACCTACGACGGCGCCACCCTTGAGCCATGGACAGAAAAGGCCGCCACACCGCTTGCCGTAGACGCAAGCACCATGTCGTACATGCCCTTCAGCGAGGAGTACGGCTACGGTCTGCTGGCCTTCGCACCCAGCGAGTTCGATGCCGACGGCTACATTCTCGATGCTAACAAACTCTACTACAGCATCTACCTCGACGACGACGTTCTGACCATCGACCCCGATGACTATACATTGTTCCCTTACGAAACCACCGAAATACCCTTCACCTACAGCGACATGCTCGACTTTGTCAATTATGCCGGCATGTGGCAGGTTTACACCTTTGTCACGGGCATCGACCGCATCGGTGTACAAATGATTTACAAGGGTGGTGGCGAAGTGCGCAAGTCGGCCATCACCTACATAAGCGCCACCGACGAAGACCCCTCGGCTGTGAGCAATGTGGCTCAAACCGGCAAGGTGGCTGGCGTCACCTACACCGACCTCAGCGGTCGCCGTGTGAGCCGCCCTGGCAAGGGCTTGTTCATTCAGACCACACGCCTGGCCGACGGTACCATCACTACAAGCAAGCGCTTGTTCAAGTAAGCCGCACGTCTGAATTATGACACATACATATTGATAAGTCCGGGAGCCTTATGCCGGCTCCCGGACTTCTTAAATCTCTTAATGAGTGGTGCTGATGTTCTTGATTTCTAAATTCTAAGCATCACACACCAGCCCCACCCTTTAATTCCACCACACACACATGAAACTATTACACACCTGTCTTGCCGTTCTGCTCATGGCCCTTTGCACAGGCCCCGTGGCTGTGGCACAAACCACCACCATGGACTACAGTTACTACGACGGCACCACCGACCTGGCACAAACCGGGTCGGGCAAAAAGGAGACCTACGACGTGGCCATACACATCAATCAGCCGGCACTCACTGGCACCACCATCAAGGGGGTGATTATCAGCATACCACACACCACGGCTGTCAGCAACCTTAAAGTGTGGCTGTCAAAGGAACTCACGCTCCAATCCATCGACGGCAAAAAGCAGAATGTGCCCGACATCTGCACACAACCCGCCGACACCGCATTGGCCTTCAGCAGCACCTACATACCCCTCGACCAGCCATACACCATCACCGAGGGGGGCGTATATGTGGGCTACACCTTCACCATCAATGCCGTTGGCACCGACCAAAATGCGGCCAACCCGCTGATTGTGTGCGAAAGCCAGAACGAGGGCGGATTTATGATACATTCTACCAAGAAGTACCTCAAATGGGTTGACCAGTCCGACGTAGCCAATTTGGCCATGAAAGTACGCATCGACGGCGTGGCAGCCAACAGCGCTTCTGTCAGCCTGCCCGCCACCATCTACACCATTACGGGGCAAGCGGCCACCACCAACGTCACAGTGGCCAACTACGGCGCCAATGGCGTGCAGTCCTTCGACATCGACTACACCGTCAACGGCACAGCACTCACCCAACACTGCGACCTGCCCGCCGGACAGCAGTTGCCGGGCGAATTTGGCAAGAGCACCCAAGTGGCCGTCAGCCTGCCCGCCATCGGGGCCGACGGCACTTATCCCGCCACCATCAGCATCAGCAAGGTGAACGGGCAGCCCAACTCAAGCACAGCAGCACCCACCGCTTTCGAGGTGGACGCACGCGCTTTCATACCCACACACCGTCCCGTCATCGAGGAGTTTACAGGCACCTGGTGCGGCAACTGCCCGCGCGGCTACGTTGCCATGAAGGCCATGAAGCGCCTGCACCCCGACCGCTTTGTAGGACTGGCCTACCACTTCAACGACAGCATGATGGTCATGACGCAAGAGCAGTTCCCGCTTTCAGTAACCGGCTACCCCATAGCCTCGATTGAGCGTCACGGCACCACCGACCCCTATTTCGGCTCCGACTCAAAAGGCGCCCACCCATTATACATTGAACGGGAGTGGCTGGCCTATGCCAACCAGTATGTGCCCGTCGACGTGGCTGTCGAAGCCAAACTCTCGGCCGACGGCAAGGAGGTGGCTGCCCAAGCCGGCATCACCTCAACACGCGCCATGAGCAATGCGGGTTACAAGGTCGAGTTTGTGCTCGTGGGCAATGGCCTGAGCGGCACGGGCAATGGCTGGGTGCAGGAGAACTATTATAACAATGCCACCGCCGACATATTTCCAGAGCCAGAGTTTGCCCCCTTCCTTGGCACTGCCGACAAGGTGGCCGGCCTCGACTACGACGATGTGGTGCTTGCCACTACCCGCACACTCGGCACCGACGTGGCACTGCCCAATGCCCTGGAGGCTTACAAGCCCTGCCAGGCTGCGGCCACATTTAAGCTTGATGCCATTGTGACGCCCGACAAGCTGAACCCCGTAAAGTTTAACAAGACCAAACTCGATGTGGTGGCCCTGCTCATCAATGTGGCCACCAACAAGGTGGTCAATGCCGGCATTGCGACGGTTGACGCCACAGACTATCGCACGGCTGTGGACCAGCTTACCACCACTGGTGCCCAACCCAAGCAACCCACCATCTACTACGACCTTAGCGGCCGCCGTGCAGGCGCTGCTGCCAAGGGGGTGCTCATAACCAACACCGGACGCAAAGTAGTGCGCTAAATCTTTGCGCACCACACCATAGCAAGCGGACTTGCTGCAACACTCTGTACAACGGAGTTTGCGGCAAGTCCGCTCTTATTTTTTCACAAATTGCTCTAAAATATTTTGTAAGGCGGAGCTGACATTTTACCCCCCCCAATGTATAAACTTTGCTAATCACGCATAATGATGCATAGTATCTACGCCATTTCGCAACATTTGTTGCATTCATAAAACATGACAGGTTAGTAATTTTGCATTCCTTTTTATAAGTATAACGCGCACGCAGAACAAACGCACGCAGAACACCACCAAAGGATAACACGTATGAACCTCAAACAACGCATATTGCAACGCTTGGGGGCACTGATGCTGGCCAGCATTCTCTGCCTCAACCTCAACGCACAACACGCGGCCGTCAAAACCAATCTGCTGTACGACGCCACCCTCACGCCCAACCTCGGTGTGGAGCTGGGCCTGGGGCGCAAAAGCACCATGCAAGTGCTCTACAGCCTCAACTTGTGGAAACACCCCCTGAACAACGACAAGATGTGGAAACACTGGCAACTGCTCGGCGAGTACCGCTGGTGGCCCTGCTCCAAGTTTAACGGCCACTTTATTGGCGTGCACGCCATGGGCGGCGAGTTCGACATGCAGAAGGTGCGCTTCAAACTGCCCTTTTACAACTGGCCTTCCGACCTGCGCAACAAACGCTACGAGGGCTGGAACGCCGGGGGTGGCTTTACCTACGGCTATCAATGGATATTGGGCCGGCACTGGAACCTCGAGGCATCGCTCGGCGTGGGCTATCAGTATATCAATTACAAACGCTACCCTTGCGCCGAATGCGGCACCACCGAGGAGAGCGGACACAAGCACTATTTCGGGCCCGACAAACTGGCGCTCAGCCTGATGTACGTGTTCTAAACGCTGACGCCACTGCGTGCACAGCCACATTTTGGTGTGCAGTCCCGGCCCAATGCGCCCCGCCTGCCACAACCACCTCACCCCCCTTACTATCAAACAGCAACTTATGTCAATCAAACACATCATAGCCACATCGCTCCTGGCACTCGCACCATTGGCTGCCTGTGCCCAGGGCAACAGCATGCACCAGCTTGCAGCACGCCCCATGGCCAAACCGGCCGGCGAGTCGCTGGTGGTAACCTGGCGCATGACCATGGACAGCATGCGCATACGCTCCAACCAAACGCTGGTGTTCACCCCCGTCATTGAGGACAAGCACGGCCACACACAAACGCTGCGCTCCATCATGGTGAACGGACGCCGCCAGCACTACGTATTTCTGCGCAACGGCAACAAGCACTACCCCGACGCCATTGAGCTGCAGCGCCACAACGGCACCGCCCAATGCTACAACTACCGCGAGGCCATCGACCTCGAGCCGTGGATGAACGACGCCACCGTGCGCATTGCCACCGACACCTGCGGGTGCGGCAATCTGGTGGGCAACAGTGCCGGCACACCCGTCGACATCAATCCGCACTGGGAGCGCAAGTGTGCCCTGGCCAACGTGATGCCCGCCGTCAGTGCCGACGACCCCGTGCTCTCGCTGCAGGGCAAGGCTTACCTCGACTTTCCCGTCAACCGCACCGAACTGCACCCCGACTACCACAACAATGCGGCCGAGCTGCACAAAATAATGAGCACCATCGACACCGTGCGCCACAACCCCAACGTGAGCATCACCTCTATCAGCATTCACGGCTATGCCTCGCCCGAGGGGTCGTGGACCAACAATGCCCGTCTGGCACAGGGACGCGCTGCCACGCTCAAGGAGTATGTGCGCAACCAGTACGACATACCGGCCAAAACGTATCATGTAGACTTCACCCCCGAGGACTGGGCAGGGCTCGACACCTTTATCGTGCGCAGCAACATGGCCGACAAGCAGGCTTTGCTCGGCATTGTGCGTGCCGACATGGACCCCGACGCCAAAGACGCCCAGCTCAAGCAGCGCTACCCCGAGGCTTACAGCATTCTGCTCAACGCGTGCTACCCCTACCTGCGCCACTCCGACTATGAGGTGAAGTACAAAATACGCCCCATGAGCGACCGTGAGGCCGCTGCCCTCATCAGCACCGAGCCAAGGCTGCTCTCGCTCACCAAAATGTACCGCATTGCGGCCCTTTACGAGCCGGGCAGCGACCAGTACAACGAGGTGATTGAAACCGCTGCCAACATTTATCCCGCCGACACCGAAGCCAACCTCAACGCTGCAAGCGTGGCACTGCGCCAAGCCGACATCACACGCGCCGGGAGCTACCTCAAGCGTGCCGGCCAAACGCCTGCCGCCATCAATGCCCGCGGCGTGCTGGCCCTGCTTCAAGGCCATTTGGCACAGGCTCAACAACTCTTTGAGCAGGCTGCCGCCAACGGCTCCGACGAGGCCAAACGCAACTTGGCGCTCATTACAGCTGCCAATTAAGCACTCTATATAAACTTTACATACATAAAACTTATGAAAAAGATTTATTTACCTTTAGCTCTTGCTGCCACCCTTGCATTAGGTGCTTGCAGCAGCGACAATGTAGTAGACAATGGTGGGTCAAACCCCATCGACCTGAGCAAGGGAGGCTTTGTCAAGATGAGCCTCAACCTGCCTACCGACAACAACCGCGGCAGCCGCGCCGAACTCAACGACACGCTCAAAGATGGTCTGGCCAACGAGTACGGCATCAAGAACGCTTACCTCGTGCTCTTTGAGGGGGGCGACGATGAAAATGCAGCCACGATCAAAGGTGCCTACGCACTCAGCAACAGCGATTTTGAGGCGGTGGGCGACGACCCCAACCACGTGACGCTCACAAAGCGTATTGCCTTTGCCAACGACACGAAGAAGCCATCTGAAAGCAACAAACACATCTACGCTTTGGTGGTGCTCAACAACAATGGTTTGTTTACCGTCGATGGCAATCAGCTGAAATTTGACACTAATGTAACAACTGGAGAGTACGCCACATTTGCAAACTTTGCCAACTTCTCTAAGGTCATTGCCAGCACAAGTACCGACGGCACAACACCCTTTGCCTCTAACGTGGCTACCAACGGCATCTTCATGACCAACGCCCCACTCTGCACCGAACCTGGCGGCGCCACCGCCCCAAGCACCGATGCCAAAATCAAGACATTGGCCGATGTAACCAACAACATCTACACTACCGAGGCCGAGGCCAAGTCGAAGCCCGCTGCAGAGATTTATGTGGAGCGTGCCGTAGCCAAGGTGACTGTACAGAGCAAGAGCAAGACCAACGCACTCGAGGTTAACAAGAATATAAGCTACAAGCTGTACAACTGGGCGGTGGACAACACCAACAAGAAGAGCTACATCGTGCGCCAGTATGACAATAATTGGAACAAGCTCTATTCCGACAAGGCTGCAGGCGCCAACAAGTACCGCTTTGTGTGGGACACACCGGTGAACCCCAACGCTACTGAAGCCAACAAGCGTTACCGCACGGCATTTGCCCAAGACCCCGAATATCTTACCACTACCGATTCTACCAAATACAACCAAATGGGCAACAACGCCAGCATGACGTTGAAGACAACGTTTGGCGACAATGCCCCGCAGTATTGCAACGAGAACACCTTCAAGGTAGAGGCTCAAAATCAGGACCAAACTACCCGCGTGGTACTTGGTGTTAAAATGTCTGAGCCTGGCACAGACACCTATGATAAAGACCTCTACACCATCAACGACAACAAGGAGGTTGTTTACACCAACGCCACTCTGGCCGAACGACTCAAGAACATTCTGCTTCAGGAATCTGACGTAAAGGATTGGGTTGCTAAGCACGCCACAGATGCTTCATTCGACATCACATTCGACACCAATAAGGCTGGTGAAACTACCATCACAAAGGCCACCTTTAAGGGCAAGACCACCACACCCGGTGCTACTGAGGAGAAACTTGAAAGCTTCACCACCAAACTCGATAAGGCTCTGCCCAACATCGTTCGCTACAAAGGCGGCGTGGCATACTATGCCGTGCGCATCAAGCACTTTGGCGACACCGACACACCTTGGAATGTAGAAGGACAGGGCGTAAAAGCCGGCGACAACAACAACATATATCCGAGTGCCACGGGTGCCAACATTGACTGGTTCCTTGGCCGCTACGGCGTAGTGCGCAACAACTGGTACGACATCAGCGTGAACAAGATTCAGACACTTGGCGATGCCACCATACCCGCATTCACTAACTACCCCGACGATGTGCTTGAGAACTATATCTCTGTAAGCATCAACGTACTCTCATGGAGCAAGCACACTCAAGGTGCTGACCTCTAATTTATAACCTTACCATTGGGGGCTCACCATACAGCCCACGGCTCATGGCGAGCCCTCAATGCTTTTCTATAATCACACACCACGCCCTGCCGCTGGGCGCACTGCAAAATACAGCGGGATATTGCCTCTGCAGCCACACCATTACACAATGCGCTGCCACCAATACCGACACTACACGCCGCCAACCGTGCGGCCACAGCATACATACCATACACACCCCACACCAAATTGAGATGACACACCTACTCAGCAAAGCCCTCATCGTGCTGGCCACCGCAGCAGGTCTGGCCTCATGTGCCGACATGAAGGAAGACCTCCCCCCCTGTCCGCAAGGGCTTGACATACACTTCAAATACAACTACAACCTGCAGCGCGCCGACATGTTTACCGACCACGTGGGGGCCGTGAGCGTTTATCTGTTCGATGCCAACGGCCACTACCTCGAACAGCGTACCGTGCAGAACACCGCTGCTGCACAGCCGCTCAAGAGCAAGGACTTCTGCGTACACTTCGACATAGCTCCCGGCACTTACCAATATCAGGCTGTAGCCTTTCAGCGGCCCTATGCCGAATGCCAGGCCACAGCGGGCGCACGCTTCAAGGTGTCGGCACCACAGTCGGCCAGCGACAATCTGCAAACGTTGCGCATTGCCCTGCCCGCCAAACCTATAGTCGGGGTGGCCGACACCATGATGGTTGACAACGCTGCCCTGCCACTCGACACGCTGTGGGTGGGACAGTCGGCCCGCCCCGTCACGGTGCGCTACAACGACAAGCTTGCCACACAGGCCGACACCTGCTCATTGGTGCGCGACACAAAGCAGATTAACATCACGCTGCGCGACCTTGACAATCCGGCCGCCCTCGATGTGAACGACTTTACGTTTACCATCACCGACCGCAACGCCGCGGTGGACGGCTACAACACAGTGGACGGGCGTACCACGCTCCGCTACACGCCATACGCCACGTGGAACACCACCGACCCCATCAACACTGCCTCCGTCACTACCAACCCAAACACTAACAATGCGCAGGCTCCCGGCCGCATGGCACACGCCGATTTCATGACCTCGCGCATCATTTACCACAGCGGTGCCGACGCCGCACACAACGCGCAGCTCGTCATTTACAACAAAAGGACGCAGCAAAACGTGGTGCGCATCGACCTGGCCGACTTTCTGCAACGCCTGCGCTCGTCGGCCGAACGTAACTACACGGCACAGGAGTTCCTCGACCGCGGCTACGACTACCGTCTGTCGTTCTACCTCAAGGGCGGCAGCTGGAGCTATGCAAGCATCGAAATTGGCGTCCTCTCATGGGCTGTGCGCATTCAGAACGAGGACATTTAACCCCCCTCTACTACCCACATCATTACACCTGACAAATGAAACTGCGATTACTGACATATCACCTCACATTGCTCTGCACCGCCTGGCTGCTCCTGTCGGCCTGCCACGACGACACTGCCGGGCCCGCCACCCCGGTGGTGGGGCCCAACACCTATGTGCGTATGCAAGTGCAAGTGGCGTCAGGACGCAAGCAGCGCGCCACTGCTGCCGAAGAGGGGCTGCCACGCGAAAACAGCATCAGCCAACTCACCATCATACTCTTCAAGGGGGCTGAAGGCGGCATCAATGCGGCCAATGCCGACAAGGTGACCGTGCGGGCCTTTTGCTGGGACGTGCAGCCGCTCGGCGCCACCACCTACACCACCGGCAGCCGGTTGTTGCCTGCCAACATGGAGTATGGCACATACAACGTGCTGGTGGTGGCCAATGCCAACTATGCCGCGCTCGATGGCCACACTCTGGCCGATGTGCGCACACAAATATACAATGGCACATATGCCGACCAAAGCACCGCCTGGCCCGAACGCCAATCGGACTTTGTCATGACATCGGCCGCCGACGCGCAAATAATAGTGGGCACGGGCAGCCCCCATGCCGGCACGGCCAACGACGCCTTTACCACCAGCGGCCAGCCCATCGACCTCGATCGCCTGGCCGCCCGCATTGATTTTGTGCCCGATGCAGCCTATCTTAAGACGGCGGCCGACGGCACCATCTACTACGAATATCCCGTTACCGATGCCGACGGCTCTGCCACCAGCAGCAAGTTCCGCCTCAAGTTTGTAGAGCCCTACAACATCACGCAGCAAAGCACCTTGTTCGAGCAGAGCATGGATGCCGACGCCACCACACAAGCACCCAAGGACAGTGTCATCTACCTTGGCGGCGAGAGCACCGAGAGCGGCACTCCACGCTATGTGGCCGACCCGCTCACACTGCACAAGGGCAACCCGGCCACCACGGCCGACGCCTACAACGCTTTCTACGTAGCGCTGAACCGCTACAACGCCTTGCCGCAGAACGGCGCCCTGCTGCGCACCATATACCCAGTGCGGCAGGGCAACCACACCAATCCCGACGATGCTGCCAACCCCTACTACATAGTGGCCTACACCGCCGAGAACACGCTCAGCGTGGCCTTGCAGCAGAGCAACGATGTCAGGACCTACGCCACGGGGCTGCGCTTCTTCGGCACCTACTTGCCTAACGGCGAGGAGAGCAAGGCTTACGACCGTGCCTACGACTTTGACATTCGCCACCGTTCATCAGACACGGCGTCCAACCCCAACCTGGCCCTGCCCCTGGCCTACGGCATTGTGCGCAACAACATCTACCGCGTGCGCATCACGAGCATTAGACGCACCCCCGACAACTTCAACATCACGCTGCAAATACGTGTGGTGCCCTGGCAACGCTACGAACACGGCGATGTTATTATGTAATAATTATCACGATGCTGCTATACGAAGATATCACATATGATATAAGAAGGGCCATATTCAATGTCTACAACTATTGGGGCCCAGGCTTATTAGAGCAAATCTATGAGGAGTCATTAACCATAGAACTTGAAATAATGGGTCACAAAGTTGAGAGACAAGTTGATATGCCTTTAACATACAAAGAGAAGGCACTTAGTTGCAAGTTCCGTGCAGATTTGGTAGTTGACGATTTGATTATAATTGAATTGAAGTCTGTTGACGAATTGCATCCTATACACTTTAAGCAATTACAGACCTACCTAAGATTGACGAACAAGCGCTTAGGACTCTTAGTAAACTTCAACTGTGTTGATATCCAACATAACATCAAGCGTGTGATAGTAGGTTGAGTGTGTCCACTTCGCTACTTGGCTGTTAGGCACTGTTTTGGCTCACAAATATTATAGTTTTGGCTCACGGATCACACCGATCGCACGGATTTACTGCCACGTGGCTTTCGCACCACGGAGGTGACGGATCTAACGGATTTTGTGAGCATTGCATGCTCACTTCGCTACTTGCCCGTTACGAGTCCGCTGCCAGATTATGCAACAATTAAGCCAAAGCTGCAGAGTGAGCATGCAATGCTCACAAAATCCGTTATATCCGTCACCTCCGTGGCGCGATAACACGCAACTACTAATCCGTGTAATCAGTGCGATCCGTGAGCATAACAACATCGTTACGGACAAGCTGCAGAGTGAGCATGCAATGCTCACAAAATCCGTTATATCCGTCACCTCCGTGG
>OLIS01001766.1_pt1 | contig 15070 bp, 13 predicted proteins | sample 1601351 | NCBI WGS metagenome assembly OLIS01 (sample SAMEA2452122, study PRJEB22498) | human gut metagenome | biome: human feces; feature: human gut; material: feces | place: Australia | collected 2012
GATCATGGGGATATGTCTGCCAAGGTATTCTCCTGCCGCACGAAGCATAGTGCCATCACCGCCCAAAACAATGATACCCTCTACTGTACCATCTACCTGATCCTTACAGATGCAGCCACGTTCTTCCAGATAATTACGTATATAAGCTGTAGTCTCTCCACCTGTATCTTTCAACAGATTTGTATAAATATGAAATATTTTCATCTGTGCTCCTATGTTAACGTATAGTTTTATTGTATCATAATTTCAGAAAAATTCTACTAAAACATTAGATATCTAATGTTTTATGTGCATTTTCTACCGTTTGTGCAATCAATTGACTATATTCTTCATGAGGAAGTCTTTCATGTTCTCTGGGTTCGGAAGCTTTATATATATGCAATAAATATTCAATATTTCCTTCCGGTCCACGAATAGGAGAGAAATCCAGATGCAGAATCTCAAATCCAATGCTGACAGCATAATCCATGACCATCTCAATTACTTCACGATGTACAGACGGTTCTCTGACTACACCCTTCTTTCCTACTTTCTCTTTTCCTGCTTCGAACTGTGGTTTGATCAGGCATACCATCTGTGCGTCTGTCTTGAGCAGATTGTATGCCGGTCCCAGAATTTTGGTCAACGAAATGAAAGATACATCTACAGATGCAAAATCCAGATCATCCTGAATATCCTCTCTGACCATGTATCTGAAGTTTGTCTTTTCCATACAGACAACACGTTCATCATTGCGAAGTTTCCATGCCAGCTGTCCGTGTCCAACGTCTACAGAATATACCTTCACTGCGCCATTCTGAAGCATACAATCCGTGAAGCCTCCTGTAGAAGCGCCAATATCCATGCACACTTTACCTTCCAGCGATATATCAAACTGCTTCATAGCCTTGGCTAACTTGAGTCCGCCTCTGCTGACATAAGGCAAGGTATTGCCCCTTACCTCGAGATTTGATATTTTGGTCTCGTCGAACATGGCACCTGCCTTGTCCTCTTTCTGGTCATTTACATAGACGCAGCCTGCCATGATTACTGCTTTTGCCTTTTCCCGCGATTCTGCCAGTCCTCTGCGTACCAGCAGCACGTCCAAACGTTCCTTCATTTATCCTTTAGCCTTTCTTCTATTGTCCACACAGCACTTCTTCAATTCTTCGCTGTATGGAATAAGCATCTATTCCTACTTCTTCACGTAATATCTCTACATTGCCATGTTCCACATACTCATCCGGTATACTAATGGTAAGAAGGCTTCCCTGATATCCACTTTCATCCAGATATTCTCTGACTTTCTCGCCAAAGCCCCCGCTGGCTACATTCTCTTCCATGGTAACGATCAGGGAATGATCTTTCACCGCTTCGTTAAGAATCTCCGTATCAATGGGCTTCACGAATCTGGCATTGATAATACTGCACGCGTATCCCTTTAACTGTAATGCTTCTCTGACTGCAAGTGCGGTCTTGACCATGCTGCCAACAGCCACAAGTACAATATCTTTTTCATGATAGATCCACTCACCCATTCCCAGTATAATGGGTTCACGATGTTCTCTCAAGCCGTCAAATGCCTCTCCTCTTGGATAGCGGAGTGCAATCGGTCCCTGAAAATCAATGGCAAATTTCAGCATATCCGACAATTCCCACTTATTCTTAGGAGCCATAATGTGCATATTGGGGATGGAAGAAAGATAAGACAGGTCAAAAATACCCTGATGTGTCTCACCATCACTTCCTACCAGTCCGGCTCTGTCTATTGCAAAGACAACAGGCAGATTCTGAATACAGACATCATGCAGAATCTGATCATATGCACGTTGCAGGAAAGATGAGTAAATTGCTACTACCGGTTGTAACCCGCCTGCTGCCAGTCCGGCTGCAAAAGTGACTGCATGCTCTTCTGCAATTCCCACATCAAAGAACCTGTCGGGATACATATTGTGAAAGCGCTTCAATCCCGTGCCATCCGGCATTGCTGCTGTAATGGCTACTATCTTATCATTACGGTCTCCCTGCTTACACATAACCGTAGAGAATACATCGGTATAATTAGACTTTGTTTTCTGTTTGAGAGGCAGTCCTGTCTCAATATCAAAAGGCTCAGCGCCATGGAATCTTGCCGGATGACGTTCCGCCGGGATAAATCCCTTGCCCTTATGGGTAATTACATGAACCAGCACTGCTGATTTCACTCTTTTAGCCTCTTTGAATACTTTCAGCATAGCAGGAATATTATGGCCATCTACCGGTCCAAGGTATGTGATTCCCATATCTTCAAAAAACATCCCTGGAATTACCAGCTGTTTTACAGAGCTCTTGGCACGACGAATACTCTCTACTATCGGATCACCAATTCTTGTTTCTTTCAGGGAATTATAGATACCTTTCTTCAGATCAAGGTATTTATCAGCCGTTCTGATATTATTCAGATATTTGGAGACACCACCCACATTCTCTGAAATAGACATATTATTATCATTTAATACAATAATAAAATTGCTCTTCATACGGGCAGCATTGTTCAGGGCTTCATATGCCATACCTCCTGTAAGGGAGCCATCTCCAATCACGGAAACTACGGTATGATCCTGATGCATGATATCTCTGGCTTTTACCAGTCCTAATCCTGCTGAGATAGAGGTTGAACTGTGTCCTGTATCAAAGCAGTCGCAATCGCTTTCTTTTCGTTTGGGGAATCCGCTCATCCCACCATATTTACGCAGGTTCTCAAAGCCTGCCTTTCTTCCTGTCAGAATCTTATGTGTATAAGACTGGTGTCCGACGTCCCATACAATCTTGTCCTCTGGAAGATTCAAGCTTAAATGAAGCGCCATGGTAAGCTCCACAGCGCCAAGATTGGACCCAAGATGTCCACCGGTAACACTGATCTTATGGATCAGAAATTGTCGAATCTCTTCTGCAAGCAGATTCCAGTTCTCCGGTGCCACTTTCTTTATATCATTTTCTTTTTCTATCGTCTCTAATATCATCTGATTAGCTCCTTTACAGGTCCTTGCACTATTTCTCTCTCGTTATCAGACTCGTAACCAATTCCATCAGAAAATCATTGGAATATCCTATGTTGCGAATTGTCTCTATCGCATGTAGGGATAATTCCTGCTGCTCCTTGCGTGACTCTTCAAGTCCTTTCAGCGTCACATAGGTCGTTTTGTGATTCTTGGCATCACTGCCAATGGGCTTACCCAACATTTCAAGTGTACTGGTAACATCAAGAATATCATCCTGAATCTGGAATGCTATTCCTATCTCATAAGCTGCTTTCTCTATCTGCACTGTCTCTTCCTGACTGGCACCGGCAAGAATTGCTCCTGTCATCATGGCTGCCTCTATCAGTGCTGAAGTCTTATGTGCATGGATGAACATGAGATGCTCTGTCGTTACCTGGTCTCCCAGATCTTCCGCTTCAATATCGGCTGTCTGCCCGCCGATCATGCCATAGATACCTGCCTTCTGTGCAAGTACAGATAAAGCTCTGGCTTTCTTCTCCAGATCCCCTTCCATGGTAAAGCTCTTCATGGCTGTCTCAAATGCATAATTCAATAAGCCATCCCCTGCAAGGATAGCCATTGCTTCGCCATATACCACATGTGTTGTCTTTCTGCCTCTGCGGTACTCATCATTATCCATTGCAGGAAGATCGTCATGCACCAGTGAATAGGTATGTATCATTTCAATGGCAGCCATAAAAGGCTCAATTTCTCTGCCTTTTCCGCCAAAGAGCCTGTAAGTCTCTTCCATCAGCATAGGACGAAGTCTCTTACCGCCTGCAAGTACACTGTAATTCATTGCCGCAATTACAGTCTTCTGCCAGCCTTCTTCTTTGGGAAGATATTCCTTTAATATAGCTTCTATGTGGTCTACTCTGTCTTTTAATTCCTCTTTAAAATTCATCCAGCTCACCATTTTCATTTAATTTGAGTACTTCTTTTTCAACCTTGTCAATCTTACTGTTGCAGGTCTGTACCAGTTTCATGCCTTCTTTATATACCTTAAAAGAATCCTCCAAAGAAATATCTGCATCCTCCAGCATTTCAATGGATTTTTCCAATTTTTCAAATAACTGTTCAAGACTCATTTCTTTCGATGCCATAGTCGATCTCCTCAATCTCTAATGCCTTAGCTGATATCCTGCCATTTTGCAGATATATCTGCAGCTCATCTTCCTGCTTCACCTGTCTGATATCATGAATGACCTGCCCTTGCCTGTTCTCTACAAAAGCATAGCCCTGACTCAGTTTGTCCAAAGGAGATAAGCCTCTTAGCTGTTCTATATAAATAGCCAGCCGGTGTTTATTTGATGACAGGTTTTGCTTCATCAGATGCTCCAGCTGTTCTTCCAGATTCATCAAATGAGTCCTTTTCTCCTGTATCTGATTAACAGGACTCAGATAACGAAGCTGCATCTGATAAGATTCCAGCTGATGTTTTTCTTTTCCAAGCTTATCCTGCATACGAAAAGTCAATGTGTCCCGTACGGCTCTGATTCGCTCCATCAGCTGTTCATAATCGCATACTGCCAGCTCTGCTGCCGCCGAAGGTGTCGGTGCACGCATATCTGCCACATAGTCTATGATCGTAGTATCTGTCTCATGTCCCACTGCTGATATAATGGGAATGTGGCAATCAAAGACTGCCTGCGCTACTGCCTCTTCATTAAAAGCCCACAGATCTTCTATGGAGCCGCCGCCTCTTCCTACAATCATCGTATCCACACCAAGATGTTCCAGCGCATGAATACCTTTTATAATACTGGCTGCCGCCTGATCTCCCTGTACAATGGCAGGATAAAGGATAATCTGAATATAGGGATTGCGCCTTTTGGCTATGTTAATAATATCCCGGACTGCTGCTCCTGTAGGTGCTGTTACAACGCCCAACGTCTTAATATACTTGGGGATGGGCTGTTTATACTCTTGGGAGAACATACCCATTTCCGCAAGTTCTTTCTTTAACTGTTCGTATCTTTCATAAAGGAGTCCCGCTCCGTCCAGAATAATATCTTTTGCATACAGCTGATATTTCCCATCTCTTTCATAGACGTCAACGGCACCGCCAACCACTACTCTTTGCCCTTCCTGTAATCTGAAGGCAAGGCCAGACCGGTTGCCGGCAAACATAACACATGCTATGGTTCCTTTTTCATCCTTTAGTGTAAAATAAATATGCCCTGATGTATGATATTTACAGTTGCTTATCTCTCCCTTTACATATACTGAATGTAAGAGATAGTCCTGCGTGAACATATTTTTAATGTATGAATTGATCTGTGCAACTGTATATATGTTACGCATACGAATGCCTTACCTTTCCAGCATCTACACGAACTTCGCCAATACGCCGTTTACAAAACCTGCAGATTCTTCCTGTCCGAATTTCTTGGCAATCTCTACTGCTTCGTTGATTGCAACACCTGCGGGTACATCTTCATCAAATTTGATCTCATATATGGCAAGACGCAGGATAGTCAGCTCGATCTTACCCATTCTTTCTGTTGTCCAGCCCTTTGCCTCCTGGTTGATCATACCGTCTATTTCATCGAGCTTCTCCAAAATCTTATTGCTCTTCTCTGAAATATAAGTCTCATCTTCCGGCTTCATATTCAGTTCATAATCTTCAAAAAACAGCTTCTCCTGTTCAGGCAGCTCTTCCTTATCATAGAACTCTGCTCTGAATATCAATTTAAATATCTGTTCTCTAAGCTCTCTTCTGCTCATGCAATCTAACGTACCTTTCTCCTGTCCGTAAATCCAGACAGCTCTTTATTTGTAACTATTCAGAGCCATGCAAATTGAGGCAGAATATGCTTATTTATAAGCATATTTGACACAATTTATATGGCGAAGTAACCACATAAGCAAAAGTAAAGCTGTGAAACAGCGATTTTGCGCATGGGGTTCTGAATATTTACAATAATTGATATGTAACTGTGTTAGTCCCAGACAAACTAAAAACCGCCCCAAACAGTATTACTACTATTTGAGACGGTAATAATTCTTATTATCGCGTTGCCACTCAATTTGGCTATAAAAAGCCCACTCTGTTCATGTACTATCATACATGTCGGATTGATAACGGGTCCGCATCCCGCTGACGCCTACTGTAGTTCAGGTCAGCCTCGAAAGTCCATTCACCATAATCCCTCTACTGCATTCCACCAACCGCAGCTCTCTGTAAAAGTTACATATGCCTACTTCTCTTCCTCATCGGTTTGTCTGTAAAACTTAATATGAAGTATATCACTTTCTCACGTTATGTCAATAAAGTATTTGCCTTTTTTGTATAATTTGTATTTTTATACAAAAATTTTTAGGTATAATCCACAATTTTCTCAGATATCTTTTCCTGAGCTTTCACATAATAGTTCTTATAGTTATTCACATCCACCATGACCTCAATGGAACTTCCCACTGGATAGACTTCTTCCGGGTTCGTCCATATCCCCTCACTCTTAAAGCGATATGTGACATCTTTACCCGGATTATGATAAGAACAGATAATCACATAAGGATGCCTGCCCATCACTGTCAGAGAGGTATCCCATCTGATTTCCTCAACAGTTGCGCTCAATGCCATTCCATTGCGAAGCAGGTTTTTCTTTTTAATGCTCTTTATAATCATATTCACAGGGTAAACACTGCCTACAAGCAGGAAAATAGCTCCCATCCCACATAAAATTCCAAACAGCCAGTACTTTGTTCCTTTTACATCCAGTCTGTTTGGATAAGCAGGGTTGTACAATAATGTAATTTCTTCACCAATATACATCTCCGAGCTGTAACTGCTGATTCTTCTATCCTCATACTTCTCACCATCATACCAGAACTTCACATACACATCATGGCTGACCTTATCATCAGAATCGTAATGCTCCTTAATGTCCGTGATAACGCCCGGTACTTCATCTGCATTCTCTTCAAACTGATTCATCGCATGTAATAAAACAAAGCTTCCTACAATCATCGCAATCCCTACTGCTGCGAAGATTGAAAATAATATTATCATTGTCTTCTTCATCTGCATCTCCTAACCCACCTGTTCTTCTGTAGTCATATTGGCTTTGGTCACATAAATATGTCCTATTCCAAATATCACTGCCATAATGATAAGCAAGATATGTCGTAATGCTATTCCCGATATCAGAAATAAAACTGTAGGAATTATTGCTAACGCCATGCGTTTCCAGTTATCCTGCTTCTGAAAAAAAAGCATCCAGATAATCCAGTACACTATCAATAATACAACATTTCCCACTGTATAGAACAGAAACATGCCTATGGATGAGAAGCTGAATTCCAATATGCCAATATTAAATATCATCAGGAACATACAGCCATATCTGCCAATCTGCTCCAGCTTATTCATTGCACTGCTTCTGCATTGATTCTCCACACCGCGAAACCTGAATGCATATATGATATTAGGTATCAGTAATAACGCAACAATGATCAGTCCGAATATATTGATCCAAGAAAAGCCAACCTTCCCCGCCAGAAAAATAGAAGTAGGTCCATCTGAACCACCTATAATTGAAATATCCACTACACTCTCCTCCTTGAAATATTCCATTTGCAAACACCTGTCAAATATTTTACCATGTGAAGAATAGAAATACAATGAACGAAATGATTTACGTATTATATAATATAAATAGCACAAAAACAGAAGAGAATGTATAAGCACCTCTCCTGTTTCTCTATTATTTACTCTTCTATTTTAGGGAACTCCAATACGACCTTAAATAAATCACCATCTACATATAGCTTCAGTTTGCCTTTCATCAGCTCCATCAGGCTGCTTGCAATCGACAATCCAAGACCATTGCCTTCGGTATTTCTGGAGCTGTCGCCCCTCACAAAACGCTCCATCAGTTCGTCACTGGTGATATTAAGCGGATACCTGGAAATATTTCTGAAAGTCATTGTAACTTCATTTTTTGTTTCTTCCAGATTCACATATACACGGGAATTAGGCAGTGCATATTTACAGATATTGTTCATTAAGTTATCCACAACTCTCCATAAATGTCTGCCATCCGCACTGACATGAACTGTTCCTTCCGGTTTATTCAGGATCAGCTCCAGCCCGCTTGCAGCCAGCTTTTCCTCAAATTCACCTGCTATCTGCGTCAGGAATACATCTGCCTCCAGGTCTTCTTCATTAACAGGCAAATTACCTGTTGAAGCCTTGGAGGCTTCGATGAGGTCCTCAATCAGCTTCTTTAATCGTGCTGACTGCCTTTTGAGTACATCCAGGTATTCTCTCTGTGTCTCATCCTGTATCTCTGTCTTTTCCAGCAGAGCCACGTAATTAATGATTGATGTTAATGGTGTCTTAATATCATGTGATACATTCGTGATCAGTTCTGTCTTGAAGCGCTCGCTCTTCATTTTCTCATTCACAGCCTTGGTCATTCCCTCTCCGATACTGTTCAGATTCTCTCCATGCTTCTTAAATTCCCAGAACATTCTGCCTGTATTGATTTTCTGTGAGAAGTCACCCTGCGCAAGCTTTCTGCTGCCAACCTGTAATTGATAGAGCTGCATTGTAACTACCAGCAGTACTGCTGCTTCCACCATTTTACCCAATATAAATAACCCAATCGCAGCATCATAATCATCCATTCCGATCATAAAGAACAGTTCAACCAATGTCCAGCCGCCAAAAATGAGAATCACCTTAGCCCACAGACCAATGTGGTGCAGCATACTGCCAGCCAATCTGCGAATCAGTGAAAATACCCGATACAGAATGGTATTTTTCCACCACTTTCCATTCTTGATACGCACTGCAAAGCTCAGTAATGGAAAGTGGTGGAAAAATCCTATGAACACACAAAATGCAATAATTCCTGCAAATACTGACAGATATACCGCTGGAACCACGGATAATGACCTTGCAAATACACTCATCATTCCAAGTGCGCAGGTAATCACTACTGCCATGCCTGCAAATGCAATGTCCAAGGGTACTTTATCTGCAAAAGTAAGGACAATCCCTTCCCGATTGCGTCTATGCCCTGCTCCGCACATCAGGAATACGAAGCTGCCCAATGCCAACACAAACATGCAGATCATCTGTGTAAATATCCCGTCTTTTTGGGCATATGTCATTTCCAACAAGACGTCATACAGCACATATTTATCAGCTTCCCGGTCTGTCAGAATCGTAAATAATTTACCTGTAAAATCCTTTCCCGCTATGCTCTCTTCAAATGCCAGCTTCTCCTGCGTTAATACCTCTTCATCTACATAGGATACCACCCAGTATGCAGTCTCCTTCTCATAAACATGTAAGGTATAATTACTGTCAAGATACGTCTCCACATCCTTCACAAACAGACTCTTGGATATTTTGCCTGAATCAATCAACGCAAGCTCGGAGCCCTGCAGTTCTCTGACGTCACTGAATTGTACGGATTGCCATTTATCATAAGAAAGTCCTGTATTATCCAGCTGATCAAAAGTCAGCTTCTCATTCCCATTGAGAATGCTCCATGCTGCATCATCATACTGTATCCTGAGCCACTGCGTCCCATCATCATCTGAGTATCCGGCTTCATACGTCGTCTCAGATTCTGCCTGTAATGCAGAAGCTTCCACTGATGTATCAATTTCTTCATATATTACTGCTGTTTCATAGTCTGAAATTGTATTAGAAGCATAATATACATCTTCATACATTTCCTTAGCATTACTTATGTATTTACCGGAATCCGTATCATAAGTAAAATCCAATACAAAATCCTCTGTAGAACCATCTGGCAAAGTGGCAGACACATAGATACTGACTACATCCACCGGATAATATCTGCCATCTGCACGATAATAGAAAACACCACCCTTAGTATCATAACAGATTCTATCTGCATAATAAGTCTTACCATTTCTATTCATATAATACTGGTAGCTGCCAAGCAAACCATTATCTACCAGTTCAATATACGTATCATCACCCAAAGTCCACTGTGATTTGTACAGATCATCCGCATTTACTGTCTTTGTAAAATTGCGCTCCAGATATATATGGGCACTGTTCAGCTTCTTATCATCCCAGTTCTTATCCTCTATAATTCCGTATCTGAAACTTTTATCAGCAAAATATTCCTTTGTTTTATCACTTTCTCCGTTTTGGTAGTTCATCATAACAATTGAGGAGTATTGCCCGCTTACATCCTCATGCATATTCTTGCGGATATCATCATATTTTTCACTGAAAAAGCCATTGCTTTCCATCCAGAATATCCCAACGACACTGAACAGAAACATACATGTACTGACTACCAGGACCACCCATGCGATCATTTTTACAATGAAAGAACCTTTTATCTTATTCATAAATTTTCCACACCATCCTATTGTTTGATAACCTATCATCGACGACTAATCAGCACCCCATTTGCATGGCTCTGATTAGTCGCCCATCTTGTAGCCGCGTCCCCACACTGCTTTCAGGTATCGGGGCTCTGCCGGGTTGTACTCTATCTTTTCACGCAGATGCCTGATATGTACGGCAACTGTATTCTCGGCGCCGTATGGATTATCCTTCCATACCTGTGTATAGATCTGCGTTGGAGAAAAGACTTTACCGGGATTCTCCATCAGCAGCTTCAGAATGTCATACTCCGTTCTGGTCAGAGCCACCTTATCGCCATCCAGTGTTACCTCCTTGGTGCGGTCATCCAGTTCGATGCCTCCCATAGTCAGCACTTCCTTTCTGACACTGCCACCTCCAAGCTGCATATACCGTCTCAGCTGTGATTTCACCCTTGCCTGCAGCTCCACCGGGTTAAAAGTCTTCGTTACATAATCATCCGCTCCGATATTCAGCCCCAGAATCTTGTCTGTATCTTCACTCTTGGCAGTCAGCAGAATAACAGGAACATTACTCTGCTCACGTATCTTAACCATTGCCGTGATTCCATCCATCTCTGGCATCATAATATCCATCAGCACCAGATGAATATCCTCTTTCGCCAGATATTCCAGCGCCTCACGCCCATTCCCAGCCTCATATACCCGATAACCCTCTGCTGTCAGATATATCCTCAAAGCTGACACAATATCCTTCTCATCATCACATACCAGTATGTTGTACATTATTCATCCCCCATTGCCTTTCCAGCATTTGATCAAATTCGCGCGCTCTTTCTAATCTATTGTTAGTGTACCGAAAAATTTATGAATATTAAAGATGTAAAATTATTAAGGTTTCTTTAAGATATATCCGCAATACACAGGCGACGAAGTTCGCCTCCCCATTGTAAAACGCAAGAAAACACAAACATTTCGTTAAGAAGCCCCTTTGCGAAAGCCGGCGCTTAGGTCGCAGGTGCTGTCAAACGCCTGCAACCTTACGCGTCCGCTGCATGAACAACGGGACGAGAGTGTGGCTTCGTATGAAATGTTTGTGTTTTCTTGATTTAATCTATATCAGGCGAACTTCATCGCCGTGACTTTTTATACAGCCCTTGTAGCCTTCTTAAGCATTTCGAGCTCTTCCCCTTCGAAGTAAGGAGATAATCTCTTATATACCTCTGCATGATAAGCATTCAGCTTACGCACATCAGATGGCTCCATATACTGTGTATCGATCACATCCAGATCAACCGGCACATAAGTCAGATGTCTGAATGCCATGAACTGGCCGTCACCATTCTTCTCTTCCTTTACGACTTCAAGAATGTTCTCGATTCTGATACCATGACTTCCTTCAATGTATACACCCGGTTCATCAGATACGATCATACCCTCTTCCAGAACAGCTTCCTTCACACCAGGGTTGAAGCGCCATCTGATATTCTGAGGGCCTTCATGCACGTTCAGAATATAGCCGATTCCATGGCCTGTACCACATTTATAGTCAATGTAGCACTCCCACAGTGGCTCACGTGCCATGATATCTACATTCTTACCGGTACAGCCATATAAAAATCTTGTATCAGCCAGACGAAGCATACCGCATGCAGTCTTGGAGAAATGCTTCTTCATCGTATCAGTAACAGGTCCTAATGCAATCGTTCTGGTCACATCTGTAGTGCCTCCGACATACTGTCCGCCGGAATCTACCAGATACAGTCCTTCCGGCTCTATGTTCTTCTTATCTGTTTCGGTCGCGCTGTAATGCATCATTGCTGCATTTTCCTTGTAGGCACTGATCGTAGGGAAAGATAATTCAAAGAAGCCGTCTATCTCAGCTCTCATGCTGTCAAGCTTCATGGCTACACTGTATTCATCCATAGTAATCTTGCCAACATTCTTCTTCATCCAGAACAGGAATTTCGTCAGCTTCACGCTGTCCAAGAGGTAATATTTTCTCAGGTTCTCCAGCTCTACAGAATTCTTTACAGCCTTGAACAAAGTAGTCGGGTTCTCCATATCCTTAAGCTCTCCACGCTGTCCTAACAGCTTATAGAGCAGATAATTCACTTCATGGAAGGAAAGTCCGATCTTGCCTGCAGGCTTTACTTCTTTGATAAAAGGTACAATTTCCGTATAATCCCTGCAGATAATACCATACTTGTCAAAATACTGCTTTACTTCGTCTATCAGCGCTTCCTTCTGAATGAAAAGCACTGCCTCATCCTCAGAAATAAAGGTATAGGATAACGCTACCGGATTGCAGTCCACATCATTGGCACGAATATTGTAAAGCCACATGATATCATCCAGTTTGGAAATAAGAAGATGCGCTACCTTCTCCTTCTTCATTTCGGCACGAACCTGTAATAACTTCTCCTGTGCAGTCTTACCTGTAATATTCTCAGGTACTGCCCATACCTTGGTTGCTGGCATTGCAGGTCTGTCATTCCATAATGCATCTGCAACATCCTTCTCATATGCGAACTTCACATGTCTGTCAGCCAGCATAGTCTCCAGCTTCTTACCGAAGGTTGCATCCACAACTCTTCCGTCAAAGCCGATTGTCTGTCCTTCTGTCACATTCTGGTCAAGATATTCCTCAATGGTAGGAACACCCTCCTCTGCCATACGATACAGAACAATTCCTGAACCGGCGAGCTCTTTCTCAGCCTGTACAAAATATCTTCCGTCTGTCCAAAGACCTGTCTCTTTCTTACTGATCACCAGAGTTCCGTTAGAACCTGTAAACCCTGATAAGAACTTTCTAACTTTAAAATAATCATTTACATACTCAGAATTATGGAAATCTGCTGTAGGAACCAGATAGAAATCAATTCCCTCTTTTGCCAGAAGTTCCTTCATCTGTTCAATTCTTGTCTTATAAATACTCATTTTTATGCCTTCTTTATCTCATTAATATCCTTTAGCCTGCTCGCCCTTTAAAAGACCTACTGCAGAAGAAGTTCCGATTCTGTCACAGCCAGCTTCGAGGAACATGATCAGATCGTCCTTGGACTTAACGCCGCCTGCTGCCTTCATCTTAACATCAGGACCGATATGCTGCTTGAATAATCTGATATCTTCGATTGTAGCTCCTCCTGTGCCAAAGCCTGTGGAAGTCTTGATATAATCAGCTCCTGCATTTGTTACAGCCTTGCACATAGCGATCTTCTCATCCTCTGTCAGATAGCAGGTTTCAATGATAACCTTCAGAATATGATTACCACATGCCTTTTTCAATGTTCTGATCTCTTCTTCTACCTTATCATAATCTCCGTTCTTTACATCAGAGATATTTACGACCATATCAATCTCGTTGCAGCCATCCTTCAATGCCTGCTCAACCTCTGCTACCTTTGCAGAAGTCACACTGTATCCCAGAGGGAAGCCGACTACTGTACAGATATTGATCCTGTCCTGATACTTATCATGTACACGCTTGATATATGTGGGAGGAATACATACGGAAGCTGTCTGATATTCTACTGCTTCATCGCAGAGCTTCTCAATATCTTCCCATTTGGCAAAAGCCTTCAGCTGGGTATGGTCAATGTGTTTTAAAATTTCATTATCTGTCATAATTTTTATCCTTTCTGTTAATGAATTTTTTTGTTGTTATCGTCTAAACCGATCAGATACCTCTTCTGTGCCTTCAGCAGAAACATGCCATAAAGCATAAGTGCTACGAGCATGATCAGGGTGAGGATAGTATCCACAATGGGATACGCAACAAATACCTCCAATGCCCCCATCACTCCAACAGCCAGAAGAATGATTCCCATTCCCATAGTGAGCGGGAATGTTACTTTCATAAAACCTTCCGGGTCCTTGGCTCTGTCGGTAGGGAAACCTTTACCTACAAGCATCTGCGGAATCTTATGAGTAGTCTTCATCTGTACTGCCCAGTAGATCATATAGATACCGCATGCCATGATCAACAATTTAAGAATGATACCAAAATCCATATACTCTCTGTCTCCAATCCTGTGTCAAGCAGAAATGATTGTGCAGCGGCTCCGCCAAAATCAGGAGCATACCACACAATCATCTTCATAAAAGCCTTATTATATTCCGAGGAATTTCATAACAACTGCCTTCATATCTTCCTTATCACATACCGTGTCATGAAGAACAGGCGCTGTACAAATCTCTTCGATCGCATTAGGAACTGCAACATTGGCAATCTTAGAAAGCTCATCTACGAGTTCAAAATCTGTCATGCTGTCATATTTTGCCTTGTCAATCGCATTCATGACACTTCTTGTAAACTTGAATGGACTTGCTGTAGAAGCAACGACTGCCTTGGTCTCGTCTCCTGTTGCCTTGCGATATTTATGAAGTACAGTTGCTGCAACAGCTGTATGTGTATCAATCACATATCCTGTGTTATCATACAGCTCCTTGATTGTCTGTGCTGTTTCCTCTTCGGATGCATAATTGCCGTAGAAATCCTTCATATTGGCTTTCATTTCTGATGTGATCTCATATTTACCATCCCTGGATAGCTCCTGCATCAGCTCTGCATTCTTCTGTGCATCACGGCCTGCAGTCAGATAAATAAGACGTTCCAGATTACTGGAGATCAGAATATCCATGGAAGGAGAGCTTGTCAGAACGAACTCTCTGTTTCTGTCATATACGCCGGTTTCAAAGAAATCATACAATACCTTATTCTCATTGGAAGCACAGATCAGCTTATC
>OLIS01001780.1_pt1 | contig 14981 bp, 11 predicted proteins | sample 1601351 | NCBI WGS metagenome assembly OLIS01 (sample SAMEA2452122, study PRJEB22498) | human gut metagenome | biome: human feces; feature: human gut; material: feces | place: Australia | collected 2012
ATAAAAATATTTCCAGACGAAAAGAGCTCTACACAGAAGAAGGCAGACAGTATTATAAAGGAAATCTCTGGATTCCTGATGATCTGGAAACCTACAAATTATAAAAAGACAAACCTCCGGAGGCTTGCCTTTTTTACAGCAATCTTTTTAAATGTATCATTTATGAGGGTTGCATAGTGATTATGCTGTATGGTCCACATGTGTTTTGGTGTCGGAAGACAAAATTTCACATGTAGTATGATCCTGTGAAAAAGTTTCCATAATTCCTGAAATAGTCCTGTGCAGATAAGGACGGTACTCAGCCAGAGACACAGGCTGCTGATACAGAATGCAGCTGTAGCAGGTGGAACCTACCAGCTCAATGATCGTAAAGAGCATCAGTTCCGGATTTTTATAATGTAGTCCGCTTTGAGCAAGCATATCCAGATAGGACTGATAAAAATTATATTCGTCGTCAGGCATTTTTTCCTCAAAAGCACCCTTGAAGACACCCCAGGCAAGATTCTTTGAAATAAACAGCAGGAGAGTACGGTCTTTATTCAACTCAGTAAGAATGTAATCTATAATAAAATGTACCTGCCTGTCAAATTCGCTGATATGTGCATTCTGCACAGCCTTATGGGCCCGGAAAAACAATTCTCCGGTCTTGTGGGAAACCAGTTTATTCCGGATATCATATTTATCTTTAAAATAGAGGTAAAAAGTCCCCTTGGCAACCCCAGCCTGATCTACAATATCTGAAATTGTAGTTTTGGTAAGTCCCTTCGTCGTAAAAAGTTCAAAGGCAGTGTTGAAAAGAGCATCTTTTTTCTTCTTTTTATTCAGCTCCAGTTTTCCCATTTCAGATTCATTCCTTCCTTTACTGTATACATAACATTTTAACCGAATCAGGTAAGTCCCTCTGCGGAGTTTGCGAAAAACAATAAGCGTCTTACTGTTCACAGCAACATAAGCTTACTTTGTAATTATATTGTGATCATATATAATTACTATTTTAAACAAAAATGACTGAAAGTCAATATTACATTTTTGTTCTGGAAAAATTTAGGCAAATTGTGAAGAATGATTATTGACTGAAAGTCATTTTTGTTATATAACATTCCATGAAATAAAAAATGACTGTTGGTCATAGAATGATCAAACAGTATCAATAATAAAGAAAGAAGAGGAGAAAAAGATGATTAAGGTAGGAAAGTGGATTGCAAAACACAAGATACTGATCATTATCATCGGAATTGCATTGCTGATCCCTTCATATCTCGGTATGGCGGCGACCAGAATCAACTACGATGTACTGAGTTATCTGCCGGATACCCTTGAGACAGTTGAGGGACAGGACATTATGGTAGATCAGTTTGGGATGGGAGCCTTTTCCATGATAGTGGTGGAGGATATGGAACTGAAGGATGTAGCTGCTCTGAAAGAGAAAATCGAAGCAGTTGATCACGTGAAAAAAGTACTGTGGTATGACAGTGTCCTGGATGTTTCCGTTCCTGTAGAAATGCTTCCGAAGGATTTAAGAGAGGCATTTTTTAACGGAGATGCAACTATGATGATCGCGTTGTTTGATAATACAACATCATCAGAAACTTCCATGGAAGCTGTGACGCAGATTCGTAAGATTACTTCAAAGAACTGTTTTGTCAGTGGAATGACAGGCATTGTTACTGATATCAAACAGATCGCACTTAAGGAAATGCCGATTTACGTTGTGATTGCTTCCTGCCTTTCTCTGATAGTGTTGCTCCTTGCAATGGATTCTCTGGTAGTTCCGGTTTTGTTTTTGCTCTGCATTGGTGTTGCAGTCTTGTATAATCTTGGAAGTAATATTTTTCTTGGTCAGATTTCATACATCACTAAGGCACTGACAGCAGTCCTGCAGCTTGGTGTTACCATGGATTATTCCATTTTCCTGCTGAACAGTTATGAGGAGAATAAGAAGCGGTTTGAGGGTGATAAAGAGAGGGCTATGGCACATGCCATCAATGCAACCTTCAAATCTGTAATCGGAAGTTCTATTACAACAGTAGCCGGATTTATCGCACTTTGCTTTATGACCTTTTCACTTGGACGTGATATGGGTATCGTAATGGCCAAGGGAGTTGTAATCGGTGTTCTGTGTTGTGTTACTTTGCTTCCTGCTCTGGTGGTTACCTTTGACAGAGCCATTGAAAAAACAACACATAAGCCACTGCTTCCAAGCTTTGATAAGGCATCTGCTTTTATTACAAAGCATTATAAAGTATGGCTGATCATTTTCCTGGTAATGCTTTTCCCGGCAATTCATGGAAATAACAATCTGAAGAATTACTACAATATTGACAAGTCACTTCCTTCCACGCTGGACAGTAATGTGGCAAATGCCAAACTTCAGGAAACCTTTGATATGAATAATGTTCATATGGTGTTATTAAAGAAAGGTCTGACATCAAAAGAAAAAACAGAAATGCTTGACCAGATCAAGGATGTTGATGGTGTAAAATGGGCACTTGGAATGGACTCTTTCGTAGGTGCGGCATTCCCGGATACCATGATCCCAAGTAATCTGAAGAAGATGCTGGAAAGCGATGAGTACGAGATCGAATTTATCTGCTCCAAATATAAAACAGCCACAGACGAGGTAAACAATCAGATTGATGAGATCCAGAAGATTGTAAAAGGATACAGTCCGGAATCTATGGTAATCGGAGAAGCACCTCTGACCAAGGATCTTCAGGATGTTACGGATGTGGATTTAAAGACTGTAAATACTATCTCTATCCTGGCAATTTTCATTATTATCATGGTTGTGTTTAAATCCATTTCGCTTCCGTTTATTCTGGTTGCAGTTATTGAGTTTGCGATTTTTGTCAATATGTCCGTTCCTTATTATCAGGGAAAGGAAGTGGTGTTCGTAGCAAGCATTGTTATCGGTTGTATCCAGCTGGGAGCTACTGTTGACTATGCAATCCTTATGACCAGCAGATACCAGAAAGAACGTGGTCTTGGAAAGAGTAAGAAAGAATCCATTGCCATCGCACATAAAACTTCCATGAAGTCAATTGTGATCAGTGGCTGCAGCTTCTTTGCAGCAACTTTCGGAGTTGGTCTTTATACACAGGTAGATATGATCGGAAGTATCACAAACCTGCTTTCACGTGGAGCTGTGATCAGTACACTGGTAGTATTGTTTATACTTCCGGCTATGTTTATGATATTTGATCCTCTCATCTGCCACACATCTATTGGATTTGCCAAGAAGAAACCGGCAAAAGAGAAGAAACAGTGATTCAGGATTTTTAAAAAGAAGCTTATTGTAAAGAGATAGAATAAAGGAGTAAGTTATTATGAACAGAAACAGAAAGAAAGCAGCTGCAGCAACGCTTGCAGCAGGAATGGCTGTAGTTCTCGGAGCAGGTACTGTAATGGCAGCTGCTTCAACAGGTGATAATGGATTGCAGAAAGAAGAAACCGTTTATGTAAATACAACTGCCGGAGGAGAAGTAACGGATGTCACAGTATCTGACTGGCTGAAAAATTCCGGAGACAGTTCCAATTCTGAGGTGAAAGATGCCTCTGATCTTCAGGATATAAAAAACGTAAAAGGTGATGAAACATTTACTCAGAACGGAAATGATCTGACCTGGAGTACTGATGGAAAGGATATTTATTATCAGGGAAAGACAGAGAAAAATCTCCCGGTTTCCGTAGGAATTAAATATTATATGGATGGAACTGAGGTTTCTCCGGAAGCTCTGGCAGGAAAGACAGGACATCTGAAAATGGAAGTGACATATACAAATACTTCTAAAACAACCAAAACAGTGAATGGCAAAAAGACTGATATTTATTCACCCTTTGTTATGGTGACAGGAATGATCCTTTCTACAGATAATTTCTCCAATATTACAGTAGATAACGGTAAGGTTATTTCTGACGGAAGCAGAAATGTTGTTGTCGGTTTTGGTATGCCGGGAATGAAAGAAAGTCTGGATATGTCTTCTGATATTGCAGATGAAGTGAATATCCCTGAAGGATTTACAGTGGAAGCAGATGTTACAGACTGTGAGATGAATTCTACATTTACCGTAGCACTTACAGATATTTTCAAAGATATTGATCTGAATGATGTGGATGGACTGGATGAGCTGAAGGATTCAATGAAAGATCTGACGGATGCAGCAGTAAAACTGGTAGACGGAACCAAAGATCTTTATGATGGAACTAATAAACTCAATGACAAATATAAAGAATTTTATGATGGAATCGGAACTCTGAAAAGTGGTGTCAGTGATCTGAATGACGGAGCAAAAGAACTGGATGACGGAGCAAAGGAATTAAGCAGCGGAGCACAGACACTGAATACAGGGGCACAGACTTTAAACAGTGGTGTTTCCTCTTATACAGCAGGGGCAGACACACTTTCAGATGGAATCAAACAATATACAGCAGGAGTAGATACACTGGACAGCAAGATGGCTGAATATGAGGCTGGAATGAAATCTCTTTCCGATGGTGTAAATGCATATGTTGCAGGCGGCAATCAGCTTGCAGGCGGTGTGAGTCAGTATGCTGGTGGTATTAAGAGCTTAGTAGATGGAATTGGTCAGGTTGTTCCGGGAATTGATACTGCTGTAAATGGAATCCAGACTGCTGTAGAAAAAATGACAGCTCTTTCATCTAAAATCGATGCAGATCAGATTGCTAATTTCAGTGACAGCATGACGGCTTATACAACAGGCGTTTCTGATTACACTTCTGCAGTTAGCCAGTATATTGAAAGTGTAGAACAGCTTGCATCAGGACTGAGCCAGCTTGAGAGCTCACTTGAAAACATGGGAGCTTCCACAGCTTCAGAAATAGAAGAAAGTGCAAATGCAATGTCCGGACAGTTAAATGACAGTGCTGAAACCATGAACAGTCAGGCAGATGCAATTGAATCTTGGATCAGTGATTCCGCAGAGGCTTCTGTAGATGCATCTTCTGTAGATGCAGGAGTTGCAGCAGTCAGCAGTCAGCTAGAAGCAGCAGAATCTGCTTTGTATAATATTGATACCAGCAATATGGATGATGAAACAGCAGCTGCTGTAGAAGCTGCGATTGATGGTGCGTTAGGTTCTATTCAGGCAGCTGAGGACAGTGCATCTAATATTGATACATCCACAATTACAGCCTCCGCACCTGATACGTCAGCATTGCAGTCAGCAGCAGACGCTTTAAGGGCATCTGCGTCCAGTGCAGAATCAACAGCAGATGCACAGGAAGAGGCAGTCAACAGCAGTGTTGAACAGATGAAACAGCAATTACAGGCATTAACTCAGGGAATGCAGACAGTGCAGGAGACTGTATCACAGTTAAATGCAGGTGCAAAAGAGCTTACTTCTAATGATGGCACATTAAAAGCAAGTGGAACCCAGCTTGCTCAGTCAGGAACCCAGATTGCTACAGCAGTAAATCAGATGAGTACATTATTTACCGGACTTGGACAGCAGCTTCCGGAAATGCTGCAGGGAATCGATCAGCTGAAAGCAGGCTCTGATCAGCTGACTACTGCAAATAAATCTCTCCAGAGTGGATATGAAAGCCTTGCAAAAGCAAGCACAGAACAGATGATTTCCGGCGCAGATACACTGCTTAGTTCCGGAAAGACACTGACAGATGGAATTGCACAGCTTCAGGGCGAAAATAATGTTAATGCACAGACACTGTTAAAAGGAGCCGAGACTCTTAAGAGCGCAAGAAAGAGCCTGACCAGTGGTATGTCTCAGATCAATTCTGCAACAGGTCAGATTACAAGTGGTGTGGAAACTCTGGCATCTAACAGTGGAACACTGTACAGCGGAGCAGATCAGCTTTCTTCGAACAGTTCTGCATTAAACAGCGGAGCATCTCAGCTTGCATCAGGAACCCAGACACTTGTATCCGGAGCACAGACCCTTGCATCAGGAACAGGCAGCCTTGTATCCGGCACTCAGACATTAATGGATGGTGCGGATAAGCTTTCTGATGGCAGTGATCAGCTTAAAGATGGTATCAGCGACCTGAATGACGGAGCAAAAGAACTGAACAAAGGACAGAAGAAATTCTATAAAGAAGGTATTAAGAAACTGGATGATACAGTAAACGGAGATCTTCAGGATATTCTTGACAGATTTGAGGTAATCCAGTCTGACGATGTAATGTACACAACATTCACAGACAGATCCGGCGATATGGACGGAAATGTTAAATTTATTTTCGAATCTGACCCGATTGAAATCAGTGATGATGAGAAATAGATATCATAAACCTGAGACATACAGAATAAGGGAAAGATGGACAGCCAGACTTAACTAAAATGGGGCAGATGCAATCAGGCAACTGCCCCATTGCTTATGAAAAAGCTTTCTGTTATAATAAAAAAGTCAGATGGGAATTTTAGAAAACAAGAAAGCATCAGGTGATTAAATGGAAAATACAAAATCACAAAAAAAGTCGTATTCAACAGCATCTTCCAAGAGCAGGGCGCGTCGAAAAACAAAAACAGATTATTATGATTACAGTCTGGTAGCAGTTATTGTACTGCTGACCTGTTTTGGGCTTATCATGCTGTACAGTACAAGCTCCTATATGGCTCAGATAAATTACGGAAGCGACATGTATTTTTTTAAAAAACAGGCCATCATCAGCGTGGCATGTATTATCATGGCACTGATCATTTCCAGGCTCAATTATCGGATACTGAACCGTTTTAGCACAGCTTTGTATGTAGCGGCACTGGTGTTGATGGCACTGGTAAAAACACCGCTGGGGCAGTCTTCTCATGGTGCCCAGAGATGGCTGAATCTTGGACCGGTTCAGTTCCAGCCGGCAGAGCTTGCCAAGATAGCAGTTATTGTCTGCCTCCCATATATGATCGTGCATATGGGAAAGAAAGTCCGTACTTTAAAGGGCTGTATGGTTCTTGCTGTTGTGGGAGGCGGACTGGCACTGGCTGCATATGTATTTACGGACAATCTGAGTACAGCAATTATTATTTTCTGTATTACTGCAGGACTGATTTTTGTGGCTCACCCGGATATTAAGATTTTTATTATTATTGCAGGTGTTGTTATTGCGCTGGCAGTGTTCGGAGTCATTTTTCTGAATGCAACAGTGAGTGTTGATGGAAGTGGAAGCTTTCGTCTGAGACGAATCATGGTATGGCTTCATCCGGAAGAATATGCGGACAGTTGGGGGTATCAGACAATTCAGGCATTGTATGCGATTGGCTCGGGAGGATTTTTTGGCAGAGGACTTGGAAACAGTATTCAGAAGCTGGGAAGTGTACCTGAGGCACAGAATGACATGATTTTTTCAATTATCTGTGAAGAACTGGGGATTTTTGGAGGTCTTATCGTGCTGATGCTTTATGCATATCTGTTATACAGGCTGTTTGTTATTGCACAGAATGCACCGGATATGTTTGGCTCACTTATGGTCAGTGGGATTTTTATTCACATAGCATTGCAGGTTATTCTTAATATTGCGGTTGTTGTAAACCTTATGCCGAATACAGGTGTCACTCTTCCGTTTATCAGTTATGGAGGTACGTCGATCGTATTCCTTATGGCAGAGATGGGACTTGCGCTGAGTGTGGCAAGGCAGATTAAATTTGAGGAATAAAAAATGTAATAAAATAGTGCTTGACAAACAGGAGGGAAGAATATATACTTTGAACATCAAAGTAATCAATCCCGATAAAACCAAATCTGAATAAATGAGACGTATTTACTGGTCTGACGGATGATAAGGTTGAAAACAAGAAAAAGCAGAATCATCATCTGCTTAACAAAAATAATAAAAAACAAGTGATAACCGGAGCAGGAAAAAGAGAAGCATTCCGGGGCTTGAATTAAAGGAGAAGAGAAAATTATGTTAGAAAAAATGAGTGAAATGATCGCAGAGCAGTTAAATTGTGATGCAGCAGGAATTACTGCTGAAACTTCTTTCAAGGATGATCTTGGCGCAGATTCACTTGACCTGTTTGAGCTGGTTATGGCTCTGGAAGATGAATACAATATTGAGATCCCGGCTGAAGATCTTACAGATTTAACAACAGTCGGAGCTGTTATGGATTATCTGAAAAACAAAGGCGTAGAGGCTTAATCATATAGAAATGACAAATAACTCCTTGGAGCCAGAGATGGCTTCGGGGAGAATTTTTTGACATTATAATTTGAATATCAAAATATTTTAAACTAAAATAATTTGCAATCAGAAACAAATTGTTATCATCTGATATAAACATAAAAATAAAGGAAAGGAAAATGATATGTCTAAAATTGCATTTGTATTTCCGGGACAGGGTGCACAGTATACAGGAATGGCGAAAGATTTTTATGAAAAATATGCTGTAAGTCGCGAAGTATTTGAAAGCGCATCAAAAGCATCCGGACTTGATGTGAAAGCTTTATGCTTTGAAGAAAATGACAGATTAAATATTACAGAATATACACAGATTGCCATGCTGACAGCAGAAATCGCAATTTTAAGAGCTGTAGAGGAAGCCGGAATCAGGTCTCAGGTAAATGCTGGACTGAGCCTTGGAGAATACGGAGCACTGGTGGCCTCCGGTGTTATGAAGGAAGAGGATGCATTTACTGTAGTGCGAAAAAGAGGGATTTTTATGCAGGAGGCATATCCTACAGGTGGTGCAATGTCCGCTGTTCTTGGAACAGATGCAGAGCTGATTGAAAAAATCTGCAATGAGACACAGGGAATTGTATCCATTGCAAATTATAACTGTCCGGGACAGATTGTGATCACAGGTGAGGAGACAGCAGTTGCAGCAGCAGGGGAGGCATTAAAGGCAGCAGGCGCCAGACGTGTGATTCCTCTTAAAGTCAGTGGCCCATTTCACTGTGAGCTTCTCAAAGGCGCAGGGGAAAAACTGGGACAGGAACTTGAGAAGGTAGAAATCCAGTCATTTACAGTACCTTATGTGACAAATGTAACTGCACAGTATGTGACAGGACCGGAGCAGGTAAAGGAATTGCTTGTCAGCCAGGTTTCATCCTCTGTGCGCTGGCAGCAGTGTGTAGAACAGATGATTGATGATGGTGTAGATACTTTTATTGAGATTGGACCGGGAAAAACTCTGACAGGATTTCTCAAAAAGATCAACAGAAATGTAAAAGCATTACATGTTGAGAAAACAGAAGATCTGGATGAAGTGAGAAAGGAGTGTCTGTAAAATGCTGAAAAATAAAATTGCCCTGATTACAGGTGCAGGACGTGGAATCGGACGAGCCATTGCTATTGCTCTTGCAAAGGAAGGTGCAGAGGTGGTTATCAATTACAATGGTTCTGAAGAGAGAGCGAAGGAAGTAAAACAGACCATCGAAGAAAACGGTGGAAAAGCTTCCATATATAAATGCAATGTCAGTGATTTCGCAGCCTGTGAAGCAATGATCAAAGATATAGTTAAAGAATACGGACACCTTGATATTCTGGTTAATAATGCAGGAATTACCAAAGATGGTCTGATCATGAAAATGAAAGAAGAGGATTTCGATTCTGTACTTAATGTAAACCTGAAAGGTACATTCAATACAATCCGTCACAGTGCCCGTCAGATGCTGAAACAGAGAAGTGGAAAGATCATCAATATTTCTTCTGTTTCCGGAATCCTCGGAAATGTGGGCCAGGCAAATTATGCTGCATCCAAAGCAGGTGTGATCGGTCTGACAAAAACAATGGCAAGAGAGCTGGGCAGCCGGGGAATTACGGTAAATGCCATTGCACCTGGATTTGTAGACACAGAGATGACAGAAGTACTCTCAGAAGAAATCAGGGAAAATGCATGTAAGCAGATTATCCTGGGACGTTTCGGAAAGCCTGAGGATATTGCAAATACAGCAGTATTTCTGGCATCAGACAAAGCAGACTATATTACAGGACAGGTCATCAGCGTAGATGGCGGTATGAATGTATAAATAAGGAGAACAAAATGAGAAGAGTTGTAATTACAGGTATGGGAGCAATCACTCCGGTAGGCCTTAGTGTAGAAGAATTCTGGAACAGTGTAAAAGAAGGAAAAACAAACTTTGCAGAAGTAACACGTTTTGATTCCACAAATTACAGAGCGCATATGGCAGCAGAGATCAACAATTTTAATCCAAAGGATTATATGGATTTCAAATCTGCAAAACGTATGGAGCTTTTCAGCCAGTATGCGGTAGCAGCAGCAAAAGAAGCTATTGAGCAGTCCGGACTGGATATGACAAAAGAAGATCCCTTCCGTGTAGGCTGTAGCGTGGGAAGCGGTATCGGAAGTATGCAGGTGGTAGAGAAATCCTGCGAAATTCTCAACACAAAGGGACCAGGAAGACTGAATCCTCTGATGATTCCTCTTCTGATCTCCAATATGGCATCCGGAAATGTTTCCATTCAGTTTGGACTCCGCGGAAAGAACATTAATGTTGTAACTGCCTGTGCAACAGGAACCCACAGCATCGGAGAAGCATACCGTACTATTCAGTGCTCTGATGCAGATGTTATGGTTGCAGGTGGAACGGAAGCAGCTATCACACCAACAGGCTTTGGTGGTTTTGCGGCACTGACAGCATTGACCTCATCCACAGATCCTGAGAGATGTTCCATCCCTTTTGACAAAGAAAGAAGCGGTTTTGTAATGGGTGAGGGTGCCGGCGTGGTAGTTCTGGAAGAACTGGAGCATGCCAAAGCACGTGGAGCGAAAATCCTTGGCGAGGTTGTCGGATATGGTGCAACAGGAGATGCTTATCACATTACATCCCCTGCAGAGGACGGTTCCGGTGCTGCCAAAGCTATGGAATGGGCTGTAAAAGAAGCAGGAATTTCCACAGATGATGTATGGTATGTAAACGCACATGGCACAAGCACACATCATAATGACTTATTTGAAACAATTGCCATTAAGAAAACATTTGGTGAACACGCAAAAGAAATGAAAATAAATTCTACAAAATCTATTACAGGACATCTTCTGGGAGCTGCCGGTGCAGTGGAAGTGATCACCTGTGTAAAAGAACTTCAGGAAGGCCTGATCCATCAGACTGTTGGTTATAAGGTGCCGGATGAACAGTGTGACCTGGATTATGTAGGAAACGGTAATGTAAAGATGGATATCAAATATGCACTTACCAATTCTCTTGGCTTTGGCGGACATAACGCATCCTTACTTATTAAAAAGTACGAAGACTGATCACGCAGATAATAAATGGTATGGTGATTTTGAAAACAATATACGACAGTGATCTTATAATATAGCTATTTCAGCAGGAGGAAATAAATGGAACTGGCAAATATATTAGAACTGATCCACGCAGTCAGCGATTCAGATCTCACAGAATTTAACCTGCAGGACGATACCTTAAATATTTCCATGTCAAAAGAGAAAACAATTGTACAGCAGATGGCAGTCAATGCTGATCCGGCAGATGCTCAGCAGTATCAGCCGGTAGTGCAGCAGGCTGTACATGTAGAATCCGTCAATGCTGTTAACGATGAAGTACAGACAGGAAGTGTGGTAAAATCTCCTCTTGTAGGTACCTATTATGCAGCATCTTCTCCGGAAAATCCACCCTTTGTAAAAGTAGGAGATAAAGTAAGCAAAGGTCAGGTCCTTGGCATTGTGGAAGCAATGAAGCTGATGAACGAGATTGAATCAGAATTTGATGGTACAGTAAAAGAAATCCTTGTAGAAAACGAGCAGATGGTAGAGTTCGGACAGCCGATGTTTGTGATAGAATAGAAGAAGGAGGTAAAAAACTATGAAACTTACAACAAAAGAAATCATGGAGATCATTCCCCACAGACACCCGTTCCTCCTGATTGATACTATTGAAGAACTGGTGCCGGGTGTGAAGGCAACAGGAAAGAAATGTGTTACCTATAATGAGCCGCATTTCGCAGGACACTTCCCACAGGAACCGGTTATGCCGGGAGTTCTGATCGTTGAAGCGCTTGCGCAGACAGGTGCAGTTGCAATTCTGAGTAAACCGGAAAATAAAGGAAAGATCGCATATTTTGCATCGATCAACAATGCAAAATTCAAGAACAAGGTAGTTCCCGGAGATACCCTTACTCTCGAAGTAGAGATCATTAAGGAAAAGGGTCCCATGGGAGTGGGAAAAGCAAAGGCAACAAACCAGGACGGTAAGGTAGCAGTGATCGCAGAGCTGACTTTTGCAGTAGGAGCATAACAGATGTTTAATAAAATTTTGATCGCCAATCGTGGTGAGATTGCAGTGAGGATCATCCGGGCATGTCGTGAGATGGGAATCCGCACAGTAGCCGTATACTCAGAAGCAGACAGAGATGCCCTGCATACCCAGCTTGCAGATGAAGCAGTATGCATCGGAAAGGCACAGTCATCAGACAGCTATCTGAACATGGAGCGAATCTTAAGTGCTACCATTGCCACAAAAGCAGAAGCAATCCACCCGGGATTCGGATTTCTCTCAGAGAACAGCCGTTTTGTGGAAATGTGTGAGAAATGTAATGTGGCATTTATTGGTCCTTCCGCAGAAGTAATTTCCAGAATGGGAAATAAATCTGAGGCGAAAAACACAATGCGGAAAGCTAAAGTCCCGGTAGTGCCCGGCACAAAGGAACCGGTCTACACAGTAGAGCAGGCTTTGGAAGCTGTAAAGGAAATCGGTTTTCCGGTCATGATCAAAGCATCAGCAGGCGGCGGTGGAAAAGGAATGCGTGTAGCCGGAAATGAACAGGAATTTGCCAAATTGTTTGAGACAGCACAGCAGGAGTCGGTCCATTCCTTCTCCGATAATACCATGTATCTGGAACGGTTTGTGGAGAATCCCAGACATGTTGAAGTGCAGATTCTTGCGGATAAATACGGAAATGTAGTTCATCTGGGAGAACGAGACTGCTCTGTTCAGAGACGTCACCAGAAAATGATCGAAGAGTCTCCATGTATCGCAATCTCTGATGATCTGAGAAAGAAAATGGGTGAGACAGCAGTACGGGCAGCAAAGGCAGCAGGCTATGAAAGTGCAGGAACCATAGAATTTCTTCTGGATCAGTCCGGAGAATTTTATTTCATGGAAATGAACACCAGAATCCAGGTAGAACATCCGGTAACAGAATTTGTGTCTGGTGTAGACCTGATCAAAGAGCAGATCTGCATTGCAGCAGGTGAACCGTTAAGCGTTCAGCAGAAAGACATAGAAATCCGCGGTCATGCCATGGAATGCAGAATCAATGCCGAGGATCCTGAGAGACATTTCATGCCATGTCCGGGTAAGATCACTGACTTACATCTTCCCGGTGGAAACGGAATCCGCGTAGATACAGCAGTTTATAATGACTACGCAATTCCGCCCTACTATGATTCTATGATTGCCAAGATCATTGTTTATGACAAAGACCGCCGCAGTGCCATTCGAAAGATGATCAGTGCACTTGGAGAAGTTGCCATCGAAGGAGTAAAAACTAACGTGGATTTTCTGTATGAACTTCTCAATCAGCCGGATTTTCAGGAAGGAAATATCACCACAGATTTCATTCCGCAGCATTATCCGGATCTGTAAAAGAAAACTGGTGCAAATATATTTTATAGTTCAGCAGAAATTACATATTTATTATTGAAAGGTAATTGATAAGCAAATCGATAAAATTATTTTTGACAGAATTAGTTTGATTAATAGTTATTAACGTTATTTTGTTGTCTGAAAGAACATCAAATTGGGTTACATAAAGGAGCAGGATTTTAATGGCAGACTTGAAGAGATTTTTTAAGAAAACAGTTTCAGAAGACCGGCATAAACAGGCCGCATCTGTTTCCGTACCTGAAGGCTTATGGATCAAATGTCCAAAGTGCGGAGAAATGGTTTACAGAGAAGACGTAATATCCAACGCCTATGTGTGCCCGAAGTGCGGAGGATATTTCAGAATCAGTGCGAAACGCCGGATCAAAATGATCGCAGATAAAGGAAGTTTTAAAGAGTGGTTCACAGGAATTGACAACAGCAATCCACTGGACTATCCGGATTATCCGCAGAAAATTGAGGATCTGAGAGAAAAAACACACCTTGATGAGGCAATTCTCATCGGAGAAGCCACCATCGGAGGAATCCGTACAGTGATCGGAGCCATGGATACCAGATTTCTCATGGCTTCCATGGGATATGTGGTGGGAGAAAAGATCACCCGCTCATTTGAAGAAGCAACAAAACAGGGACTTCCGGTCATTTTGTTCTGTTGCTCCGGCGGTGCCAGAATGCAGGAAGGAATCGTATCACTGATGCAGATGGCAAAAACCTCCGCAGCTATTAAACGTCATTCCCAGGCAGGGCTTCTCTACACATCTGTGCTGACAGACCCGACTACCGGTGGCGTTACAGCAAGCTTTGCCATGCTTGGAGATATTATCCTTGCAGAGCCAGGCTCACTGATCGGATTTGCCGGCCCGAGAGTCATTGAACAGACTATAGGTCAGAAACTGCCGGAGGGCTTCCAGAGACCGGAATTTCTTCTGGAACATGGATTTCTCGACGGAATTGTTGAACGAGGCTCTATGCGGGATGTTCTTTCGCTGATCCTGAAACTGCATGATACCAGAAAATGTTACGGAGAATTTCCACAGGAAACATCTGCCAGATCTTTCGATACTTTTGGCAAAAAGAAAAAGCAGAAGAAACAAAAAAATCTCACAGCCTGGGACAGAGTCCAGATTGCCAGAAGCAGTGACCGTCCGTCAGCAGCGGAATATATTGATGCCATTTTTGATGATTTCATGGAATTTCATGGTGACAGAGGTGTCAGAGACGACAATGCCATCATCGGCGGCATTGCTACACTGGACGGACAGCCCGTTACAGTAATCGGAATCCGTAAAGGGCATACTACAAAAGAAAACATCAGATGTAACTTCGGAATGCCATCACCGGAAGGGTACAAAAAGGCTCTTCGACTGATGAAACAGGCAGAGAAATTCTCTCGTCCGGTCATCTGTCTGGTTGATACACCGGGAGCAT
>OLIS01001782.1_pt1 | contig 14970 bp, 12 predicted proteins | sample 1601351 | NCBI WGS metagenome assembly OLIS01 (sample SAMEA2452122, study PRJEB22498) | human gut metagenome | biome: human feces; feature: human gut; material: feces | place: Australia | collected 2012
AATCCTGTGTTGAAGTGGGAGCAAAAAAAGGATTATAACGTGGGGGTTGATGCCACCATTCATCGGGCTACTTTACGTTTCGATCTTTATCGGGCCGATACGGAAAATATGTTGACTGGTGTTTCTGTCCCGACGAGTACGGGGTTTACGACAGTGAAGGATAACTTGGGTTTAGTGCGAAATAGTGGTATTGAAGCTTATCTTTCTTATGGCGTATTACAACAAAATAGGACCTTCCTAACAATTTTTGGTTCGTTGGTAACTACAAAGAATAAAATTATCCGGTTGTCGGAAAGTATGCGTACCTTTAATGAGTTGAGGGATAAAATGGCTTCGGATAAGGGAAATAATCGTCCGGTACTGAAATACGTGGATGGGGAGTCCATGGAAACCATCTGGGCTGTGCGTTCTGCCGGGATTGACCCGATGACAGGACAGGAGTTATATATCCGTCAGGATGGTTCATTAACCTACACGTATTACGAATCGGATTTATATCCAGTAGGTAATTCATTACCCAAGTATCGGGGAAATTTCGGTTTTACTTTTGAGCATAACGGATTTGGTATCAGTACAACATTTCGTTACCAGGCCGGCTATCAATATTATAACAAGACATTGATTGATCGTGTGGAGAACGTGGACATGAATTACAATGTAGACAAGCGGGCTCTATACGGGCGCTGGAAAGAACCGGGACAGGTAACTCCTTTCAAGCGTTTGGGAAGTTTCCAGTATGATGGTGATCCCTTAGCTCATCAAGAGATGACGCGTGCTACTTCTCGTTTTGTACAAGATGCCAAGGAAGTAACTTGGGGAACATTGAACGTGTATTACGATCTTCAGCCAGATTTGCTTAAACATCTTCGAATGAAACAGTTGAGAGTATCCTGCTACATGGAAGAAATTGCGAAGATCTCTTCTATAAAGGCTGAAAGAGGATTTGATTACCCTTTTGCCAGAACGATATCGTTTTCGCTCATTGGAACATTTTAATTGGTTAGATATGAAGACAATAATAATAAATATCTTGTTGTGTGCGATGTTGTGCACGATGGTTGCTTGTGATAGTTGGCTGGACACGACACCCCCTTCACAAGTGCCGGAAGAAGATCAATTCGATGATGAGTTCGGTTTCCGGCAAGCCTTGATCGGTTGTTATATCGGAATGGCAGATGTTGATTTATACGGGAAACAACTCACGTGGTATTCGGTAGAAATGCAGAGTGGACAGTATTCTATTCATACTCAAGCTCAAATATATGCAATGGGAACGTATCAGTATACCACTCAACGAGCTTTGTCCGTGCTCAATAGTGTCTGGGAGAAAGCGTATAATGTGATCGCTAATGCAAATAATGCGTTGAAATTTATAGATAAACGTCAAGGAGTATTGGATCCGATTTCTTACCGGATGATTAAGGGGGAATTATTGGCCATACGTGCCATGTTACATTTTGACTTGATGCGTTTATACGGGTATGGGAACTTGGCCAACCGAACAGATAAATCAACAAGACTGACAATTCCATATGTGAAGGATTATGACAAAGAGATTACTCTTCAGCAAACATACGATAAAACTATCGAGTTGATAATTAATGATTTGACTAATGCTTTGGGGTTATTGGATGATGAACCGATTACAGGAAAATATCCTGCAGATTATTACGATGCGTTAAATGATGATGGTTTTTTCAGTGATCGTACTTTTCGCTTGAATTATTTTGCTGTAAAGGCTTTACTGGCCAGGGTATATATGTGGGAAGGAAGTGATGCGTCTATAGCGTTAGCCCGTCAGGAAGCATTGGATGTAATACGTGAAGGAGAGCGACTACAACTTTATCAGTGGATTACGACGGATGTAGTGAGTACTGACCCGATTCATTCCACGGAACATATTACTTCTTTAAATATTCCGGCATTTACGGATCGTTTGTCCGATTATTTTCTTTATAATTTCTTGGAAGGAACAGCATATAATGCAATTAAGTTGAGTGAAGATGGCTTAGAGGATATTTATTATGAAACGGGGACGGGAGAAAATGCAGATTATCGTTTGGAAAAGTTATTTTTTAGAAATTCCAACGGGTATTACACGCCGTTAAAGTTGGCGCAGGATCGTTCGTCAGGATATTTAAAATTGAACCGGATGCCGTTGATCCGTCTCCCGGAGATGTATTTGATCGTGGCTGAGAGTTATTTGCGAGGAGCAAATATTAACTTGACCGAGGCCGTATCTTATTTGAAAACATTGCGAGAGAAGCGTTCAAACTATATAGATATTAGCGGTTATACACGAGACGAGTTGTTAACATGCCTGATGAATGAGTATCGACGGGAATTCTTGTGTGAGGGTGTCACCTTTTTCTATTTCAAGCGTATCGGGGCAACGGATATTCCAAATTTGACCGTTGAGATGAGTGACGAGAAATATTTGTGGCCTTATCCCGCTATAGAACGGGAAATGGGGCATGTTCAATGATGATTAATAATGTTATAAATGAAAGGATATGAACAGATTTAATTTTCTGTATGCGATATGTTTTCTTTTGAGTGGTTTGCTATGTGGCGGTTGCTCGAAAGTGGGAATAGATACGTTTGACGAAACTCAAGCCACGGTAACGGTTCCATGGAATAGCGTGGACGTGAGGACCTATCCTGGATATAACTCTTTAACGAAGACATTTGATCAAAATTATTCATTTTGGAGTGATCCGGAAAAAGAGACGATGGTGATAAATATCCCGTTGAAGTTGGTTGGTGATGTGCGGGATTATGACCGTACGGTGGGATACACGATTGTGCAGGATAGTAGTCGGCTGTTGGATGGGTCGTATAAGGTGTTGGATGCAGTTATTCCCGCCGGGGAACGTTATGGGTATATTGCACTGGAATTACCGAAATTGGTTCAATTGGAGGACACGACGTGTATGATGGAAATCATGCTGGGTGCTTCGGAATATTTCGTGGCCGGACCTCCGGAATATACACGTATTAGATTCTCGTGGGACAATCAATTGCCGATGCTTCCCAGTGGAACGTTTTATGCCCGGACTTACAATTTTCTGATTAATGCGGGGCAAAGTATGAATCTGTCAACTTATGCTTATTATAGTCGGAACGCGCATAAGGCGATACTAGCAGCTTTAGGATGGCCGTGGCAAGCGAATCAGTGGCCTCGGTATAACCGGATGGATCCAGATGGATATATGTTCTATAATACGGCAATCACGAATGCATACTACGAGTTGTTACAGAAGTATTTGGACGATTATGAACAGGAACATGGCGCTCCGTTGCTGCATGATGGGGGAGCTGCCATTGACCAACCTGTGAAAGCGCGAAAGTTTTGATAAAACGGATTAAAGATAATGAAGATGAAAACAATATATTATTTGTTGTTGCTTGTGTTGGGATGCGGTTTCTTGTCGTGTTATGATGACAAGAGTACCTATGATACGAAAGAAATTCCTAACGTGGAATTGGACCTAAATGGAGTATCGGAAACGCAGTATGTGGCGTATTTGGGAAAATTGCATATTGATGTTCCCGTGAAGAAAGACGGAATCCCGGATCATCCGGATCTAGAATATAAATGGGAGATTGAATTAAGTTCGTCAACGGGACTGAGGGAAGTGTTGTCAAATGAGCGGGTGCTTGATACGATTGCTTCCATGCCGATTTCGGCTAGTGGTTACACGCTGACGTTGGAAGTGACAGACAAGGTGTCTACTCTAAAATATTACTCTGTTTTCTCTTTGGTTGTGGAGAGTCAGTTTGGAGAAGGTATTATCGTGGTTCACTCCTATGATGGGGAGACTTCCGATTTATCGTTGATCATGGATAAAGATATTACCAAGGGATTTACGGGAACGGAAAAAATTCAATATAATAATATTTTCTCATCCAAGGGAGAGACTCTGGGGGACTGGATTGATAATGTGGCTTATACCGTGTCGGGAGCAACATGGGGTTCCTATCGAAATATTCTGTGGATGGCTGGAAAGAATGGATTATTCCGGGTTGATTGCCGGGATTATTCTTTCTTGGAAAAGAGTAAAATTATTCCTTTCGTGACCGATACATATACTTCCGGACATTTCTATTTGGCTCCCCAGACGACAATTTTGGTGATGAATAATCAGGTGTATCAACATGGTCGCCAAAATGATGCGATATTTGTCAAACCGGAAGTAATTTCCGATTTGAATGGCTTGCAGTCCAATTACGTGGATAATCGTGTGGTTGCTGCGGTTACGGGAGATGGTTCTCACTCTAGTGGGTCGACGATTTGGTATGATTCACAAGTAGGACGTTTTGGGCGTTTTAACGGGGCTTTTTCGCAGAAAAAATGTTCATTGTATTCCTCTTCTGAGAATAACGATAATTTTCCCTTTGATCCTTCTGCCGTACCGGGTAAAGAGGCTGTGGCCGGAGGTTTTATGAATAGTTCTTCTTTGGTGATGGTGTTGAAAGATAAAGTTACAGGAGAATATTCGCTCTATACATTTTTTACTAAAAATCAGGATGATATATTGGTTAATCCGACACCGAGTTACTTGTATACGGTGCCTGCTGCCATCAAAGATTTGTTGGATCATTCCGTGTCAATTTGTTTTAGTACGGTGGATCCGATCATGTACGTGGCAACGACTAGAGAGATTCATGCGGTTCGTCTGAATATAGATGGTTCACTCAGTTCGTCATTGAAATATACGGTCGCTGCAGGAGAGAACATCAGTATTCTGAAATTTTACACACAGGGAAGATACAATGTCAATTCGGAAGATTTTGATGATGACGTGGAAGGTTTGCTGACCTTGCCATTAAACACGAAAGCCGTGATGATGGCTACACAAGCATCTGATTCAGAAGGATATGTTTACTTGATTCCGCAAAAGGATCCAGGAACGGGAAATTTGGATGAGGAAAAGCAGGTGAAGTATGATGGTTTCGGGAAGATTTCAGATATAACAGCTCAAGGAAAATAGTAATAATATGGTGGGTAAGGTGTCGAAAGCCTTACCTACCTAATGATTAATTTTTTAAATGAATAACATGGAGAATCCGGTTGTAAAGGTGGAACATTTGTCTCATCGTTATAGTGTGCAATGGGCGATACGGGATATTAATTTTGAAATTTACGAGAAGGGAATATTGGGATTGTTAGGATCGAATGGAGCGGGTAAATCGACAACAATGAATATCATGTGTGGGGTACTAAACCAGACAGAAGGGGAGGTGTATATTAATGGAATTAATTTTAGGGAGGATCCGATTGCGGCTAAAATGAATATTGGTTTCTTGCCACAGAAACCTCCGTTGTACACGGATTTGACGGTGGAGGAATATCTAGCGTATTGTGCGGATCTTCGTTCGGTAGCACCTAAAAAGATTCGTTTTTCGGTGGATTGTGCTATGGATAAATGTGGAATCACACATTTCCGGAAACGGTTACTGAAACATTTATCAGGAGGTTACCAGCAGCGGGTGGGAATTGCACAAGCAATTATTCATAACCCGAAGTTCGTGGTATTGGATGAACCGACGAATGGATTGGATCCGAATCAAATATTGGAAATTAGGGAGTTGATTAAGGAGATTGCGACAGATCGTTCCGTGCTACTTTCCACGCATATTCTGTCAGAAGTACAGGCTACTTGCGATCATATTAAAATGATTGAAGAAGGGCATTTGGTATTTTCGGGAACGATGGATGAGTTTAATAACTATATTCAACCGAATTCGTTTGTGATGGTGTTGAAAAATCCACCGGAAATGGCCGAGTTGGAACACGTGTCGGGTATTAGCCGGGTGGAAGCTATAAATTCGAAAAGTTTCAGGGTATGGTTTGATACGGATGACGACGTGACGGCTCGGATGGTACACGAGAGTGTCAGTCGAGGATGGGAGTTAAGCGAAATTTCCGTGGAACGGAGTTCTTTGGATGAAATATTCGCTCGCTTGTCGGGAAAAAGTAAACGTGAATCATAGTTCGTGTAGTATGAGAAAAATATTCAAGATAGCACTGACAGAGTTATGCACTCTGTTTTACTCCCCTATTGCGTGGTTAGTTCTTATTATCTTTACTGTTCAAGCGTGCATGACCTATTTCCGTTTGGTGGATATTATATTGATGCAGCAATTTTCCAAACCCTTGTGGTATAGTATTGCGAAAGAGATGTACACGGGTAATTTGGGGTTATTTCCGAATATGCTGGTGCATCTTTACCTGTATATTCCTTTGTTGACAATGGGGTTGATGAGTCGGGAATATAGTAGCGGTTCTATCAAGTTATTATATTCCTCCCCGGTATCAAGCGTGCAGATTATTTTCGGGAAGTTTCTTTCCATGATGATATACAGCCTTATTTTGGTGGGGATACTCTTTTTGTTTGTCGGGTTTACGGCGTGGAACGTGCCTCGTTTTGATATGTCGCTGGCTTTATCGGGGTTGCTGGGAATTTATCTTGTGATCTGTTCTTATGCGGCGATAGGATTATTTATGTCTTGTTTGACTTCCTATCAAGTAGTGGCAGCTGTTGCCACGTTAGGGGCTCTGGCTTTCCTGAATTATGTGGGAAGGATTGGACAAGAAATTCCTTTTGTCAGGGATATTACCTACTGGCTATCAATATCTGGACGATCTGATGAGTTGATAAATGGTTTGATCAGTAGTGATGGCGTGTGTTATTTCTTGATCGTGATCAGTTTGTTTTTGACACTTTCAATCATGTTAATCCTGTCTGGAAAACATAAATTGTCGAAGAGCATGGCTTTTATTCGCTACATGGGGGTGGTTATATTAGCCATGTTGTTGGGATATGTGACTTCCCGGCCTGGGTTACAATGTTTTTATGATGCCTCTTCTATTAAACAGAATAGTTTGAATCCGGTCAGTCAAGAAATTATGGAAAAGATGGATGGTGGGTTGACAATCACGACTTACGTGAATCTTTTGGATGTGAATTTTTATTTGGGAGCACCTTCGGAGAGGAATAGTGATGCGAATCGATTTAAAAAATTTATCCGTTTTAAACCGAATATTCGCATGAATTACGTGTATTACTATGCTGATGCGGGGAACGAGGTATTGGAAGATCGTTTCCCCGACTTAAATACGCAACAACGTGCATGGAAAATGGCTGTCATGGAAGATTTGGATATAGAGATGTTTTTGAGTCCGGAACAAGTAGCCCAGCAGGTTGATCTTTCGGGAGAGAAATATCGTTTTGTGCGATTGCTAGAACGAGAAAATGGGAAAAAGACCTTTTTACGGATTTTTGATGATAGTTACATTTACCCTAGAGAAGGGGAAATTTCTACAGCGATGAAGCGTTTGGTGACGAAAGCTCCTAAAGTTGTTTTCCTTACCGGACACGGGGAACGTGATATTCAACGAGCGGGTGATCGGGATTACTACACGTTTGCCATTGACCCGACCTTTCGTCATTCCTTGATTAATCAAGGGTTTGATGTAGATAGTATAATCTTGTCGGGTGATCGGGCGATACCCATGGATATTGACGTGCTAGTTGTTGCTGATTTGCAGCGTCCTTTTTCAATAAGGGAATTAGCCCGTATAGAGGAATATATAGCGAAAGGCGGGAATATTATTATTGGTGGAGAACCGGGAAAATCGGATTTGATGAATCCTCTTACGGCTTCTCTGGGCGTGAGATTCCTGCCGGGAACTTTGGTACAACCGACGAATGTTTATGATGATAATTTGCTGGTTTGCTCTTTTGTTGAGGAGGGTGTGAATGTCGTGACTCCTTTGCGGGGACTATGGCAACAAAAATATGGGGTTACTATGCCGGGAGCAACTGCGTTAAGTTACGAAAACGGACATGGTTTTAACGTGTATCCTTTGCTAAAGACAAAAGACGAGGGAAGTTGGAACGAGTTAACCACCGTGAATTTTGCAGACGAAAAAGCTATATTAAATCCGGAAATCGGGGAGCAAGAACAGTCCTATCCGACGATGCTTGCCTTGACTCGTAACGTGGAAGATCGGGAACAGCGGATATTCGTGTTAGGTGATGTTGATTGTATTAGTAATGCCGAGTTATTGATGTCTAGAGTTGGGATGAAGACGAGTAATTTCTCTTTAATCACGGGTATGTTCCGGTGGTTGAGTTACGGGGAATTTCCGATCGTTTTGTCGAATATACCGCCTGTGGACACGGTGTTGGAATTGAGTAAAGATACAGTGCCTTATGCGAAATTTGCTTTCACATGGGGACTACCCATCTTGTTTGCATTGGGGTATTTGGGTGTGTGGTTTAAAAGAAGACGGAGATAACGTAATTGTAAACGAATGAGAAAGATATTGAAAATAGCGGGAAATGAGTTGTGTGCTCTCTTTTATTCTCCCGTGGCTTGGTTTATTTTAGTGATATTTGCTGTTCAGTCGGGAATGACTTTTACCGATTTGTTTCGGAGTGTTTTGCGGCAACAATTTATGGGGGAACCGATAGAGTATAGTATCACGACGGTTTTGTTAACAGGAATGTCGGGAACATTTACGGTGATACAACAATATTTGTATCTATATGTTCCTTTGTTGACGATGGGATTGATGAGTCGGGAATTTGGTAGCGGTTCGATTAAACTTTTGTATTCATCCCCCGTGACCGCGGGACAGATCGTTTGGGGAAAATTCCTTTCTATGATGGTCTACGGATTGATATTGATGGGTGTGTTGTTGGTTTTGATTCTTTTTGCTTGTTGTACGGTAGAATCATTTGATCTTTCTGCTGCCTTATCGGGTTTACTCGGGTTGTATTTGTTGATGTGTGCTTATGCGGCGATCGGCCTTTATATGTCTTGTCTGACCTCTTATCAAGTCGTGGCAGCCGTGGGAACGTTGGCCGTACTGATAGTACTGAATTTTATCGGTAGCGTGGGGCAGGATATAGCTTTTGTGCGTGAAATCACGTATTGGTTGTCAATCAAGGGGCGGGCAACCGTGTTCATTGACGGGTTAATATGTAGTGAGGATTTCCTGTATTTTGTTGTGGTAATTCTCTTTTTCTTGACGTTGGGAATCATGAAGATCGAGGCTCACCGGGCAAAACGTAGTCAAGTGGTGACGGTAGGACGTTATCTTGTTGTGATTGCAGTTACCGTGGCATTGGGGTATATGACTTCTCGTCCCACGTTTTTATGGTATTATGATACAACAGCAAACAAAACACAAACGTTAACTAAAGAAAGTCAACGTATATTGGAGAGGATGAAAGACGATTTGACAATTGTCACTTACGTGAATCTTTTGGGAGATAACTCTTCTTACGGGATGCCCCGTTCCCTGAAGAGTGACATGGAAAATTTTAAGCCATATATACGTTTCAAATCGAATATCGAGTTGAAATATGTGTATTATTATAAAAAAGCGTCTTCCTATATATTGGAACGGTATGCTGACGTGAGCGATCGGGAGGTGGCCCAAAAATATGTCGATCAGACGAAATTGAATCTGAAAATGTTTTTATCTCCTGAAGAGATCGAGGCCCAGATTGATCTTGCACCGGAAGGTTATCGCTTCGTGAGGCAGTTGGTGTTGCCTGATGGTTCGGCCACATTTCTGCGTTTATATAATGATATGTTCGTGCATCCGATGGAGGCAGAGATTGCCGCGGCGTTAAAACGATTGATCATGAAAGTGCCAAAGGTGGCTTGTCTTACGGGACATGGTGAGCGGGATATGAATAACGTGGGAGATCGGGATTATTATGCTTTTGCTAAAAATCCGACCTTTCGTTATGCTTTGGTGAATAATGGTTTTGATGTGATTGCCTATCGCATGACCGAGGGAGAGGAGATTCCGGAAGATATTCGTATTCTGGTGATTGCTGATGTGAAACAACCGTTGGCTGAAAGCGAGTTGGAAAAGATTGACCGCTACGTGGCTCGTGGAGGAAATTTGTTGATTGCGGGAGAACCGGGGCGTCAAGAAGTAATGAATCCTTTGGTGGAACGTTTCGGGGTACAATTTATGCCCGGTATTCTGGTGCAACCCAGTCGGGATTTCGATCCGGATCTGATTCGGGGTGAATTGACAAAAGATGCTGCGGAGATGTCCCTTAACTATGCCGATTTGCAGAAGAAAAAGCGGGTAATCACGATGCCTGGAGCCATGGCGTTAAGCTATACTACGGATAAAGGTTTTATGGTGCGTCCTGTTTTGACCACATGTGATTCAGGATGTTGGAATGAGATTGAGGCTCGGGATTTATTGAATGAACCGGTAGAACTCAATCCCATTGTCGGCGAAAAAGAACGTGCTTACCCGATAGCATTAGCATTGAACCGAAAAATAGGGAATCAGGAACAACGGATTATTGTGTTGGGTGATGCAGATTGTATCAGTAATTCTGAGCTAATGATGTACCGAAAAGGAATCAAGGCGTCCAACTTTTCGTTAATCACGGAATCCTTCCGTTGGCTGACGGATGGTGAGTTTCCCGTGAATACCCGCCGTCCTGATCCTATCGATATCTCGATTTCACTGGAATTGTCATCGATGAAATGGGTGAAAGTAACATTTGTGGGAATATTCCCGTTATTATTAATTGGTTGTGGAATCTTAATCTGGTACCGTAGGAAGGGAAGATAACATGGATGTATATTTAGTCTGTGTAAGTCCAAATCTTCGGTTTAGATGAAAATTTCCTCTTATTTTATTTTGAGCGTATTTTCATCAAAAGACTTACACTGACTAAATGCTTTGTAAGAAAAGTTAATGATTTAAATTATGCCCCTCCTGAACCTCAAGTTCTAAACTAATGAGGATTTCGTGTGTATAAAAAATATTTTAGGACATTGTTGGGGTGTACCGTAAATTTTACTATCTTGCAGTAAATTATAGAGTTTTTATCATCGAAGACAGGACAAGTAATTTGCTTATAATTTATTCAGAACGAGAGATTGCCGATAATAAAGATGCTATAAAGTAATTATCTAAATCAGCACTCATATTTTGAAATATAATATAGGAAGTCTATACACTCCAATTCAGCCAGCAGTAATGGGTACTGATGGTGCGATTTCGTATGTTGAATTATCTCCCGATGCACAGCTACAAGGCTTTATTTATTGTTACTGGAATTTGAAAACAACTCAACCATTAGGTGATATATATGATTATCGTGTAGTTTCCGATGGATGTATTGATGTTATTTTTAACCGCACAGATCATGATGAAGCATATATAATGGGGTATTGCAATTCTTTTGTGAAGATAGGTCTTAATAAAGAATTTAATTATTTCGGGATACGGTTTCTTCCAGGAATATTCCCTTTGCTGTTTAATATAGATGCATCAGAATTAAGTAATCATTATGAGTGTTTAAATGCCGTACAATCTTGTTTATACAATTTAATTCGTCAGTTGGAGAATAAATACTTGTGTCTTCAAGATTTGTGCGATGCACTTAATATCTATTTTATTAATCTAACAAGTAAAATAGATAAACTTCTTGATTCTAGATTCTTTTATGCACTGGAAACTATTTTAAAAAGTAAAGGGTTAATTAATATTGAGAAAGATTTGAATGATGGAATAAGTAGCCGACATTTACAACGACTTTTTAATTTTTATATAGGAGATACAGCTAAATCTTTCTGTCGAATTGTTCGTTTCCAGAATTTATTAAAGATTGATCCTTCAATTAAATTAATAATAGCTGAAAAATCATTTTATGATTTTGGTTACTATGATCAATCTCATTTTATAAAAGAATTTAAATTGTTTTACGGTAAAACTCCCTCAAAGGTTATTGTTGAATAAGTTGTCTGATTTTTCCTATTTGGGAAAAACTCAATGTTATAGCTTCGTAGTCTGGAATTATATAAAGCAGCTGTTTTATGTTATGTAATACTTATATTAAATAAGCATTTAATTATGATACTATTAGAAACTAAAGATTATTATAAAGTAGCTAATTCTATTACAACAGTAGAAATCAACACTCTTTTTGCTCGTGCGGTGATTGAACAAAAGGTTCAAGGTAAAATTTATGTAGACAATCTGGAAAGTCCCCAGACTTTTTATATCCAACATCCTTATGGAATGTCGTTGCTATTTGGTAAAAGTGATAATGAAAAATTTAATCAAAGGTTAAAAAATTATGTTTTGAACATTAATGGGGAGAGAAGTCATGATGAATGGATGCAAACATATCCCGATGATTGGAATATAGTATTGCGAAATTTATTCGAACAGCCAGAACTGATTATGGAGTTTGATACTAGAGTCAATTTCAAATTTAATAAAAAAAAGTATTTTCAAACCAAACAAACTTTTAACAGCGACAATATTCGAATTCATTCAACAACAGAAAGTGATTTTAAAGAAATGATAGGAACCGTAATTCCTTCTAAATTTTGGAGAGATTCACATGATTTTGTTTCAAACAGTGTAGGGTTTAGTGTGTATTATGACAATAGACTTGCATCTATTGCATTTGCTGCATGTATAGAAGGTAATACATTAGAATTGGGGATAGAAACAAATGAGTTATACAGAGGAAAACATTTAGCATACAAAGCATGTTCTGCTTTATTAGATTATTGCTTGGACAATGGATTTTCCCCCGTTTGGGCATGTCGATTAAAAAATATCGGTTCGTATAAACTTGCTCTGTCGTTAGGGTTTGAGATCTCGTACAAAAATCCATATTATAGATTAATTCAAATCAAATAAATAATGAAACCCCAAGGCTTTTACTAGTTGGAGTTGATAACAATTGTGTAACCGCATAAATAATAAATATAAATGAAAAAGATAGTTTCACTTATAATACTTTTATTTTCAATTACTACTCTTCTTTGTGCTCAATGTATGTCCCTTGAAATGCAGTTAAAACATATAATTAAAGATACAAGAGCAACAATAGGAATTGCAATTATTATTGATGGAAAAGATACGGTAACAGTCAATAACAACATCCGTTATCCGCTCATGAGTGTTGTTAAGTTCCATCAAGCATTAGCGTTGGCTGATTATTTGGAACGGAAAAAGCAACCGCTGGAAACCATGTTACTGATTAAAAAAGCAGATTTAAAAAAGGATACATATAGTCCCTTACGAGATAAGTACCCACAAGGAGAATTCGAAATAAGCATTGCCAATCTCCTAAAATATACACTTCAACAGAGTGACAATAATGCTTGTGATATTCTTTTTCAATATCAAGGAGGAACGGAAGCAGTAAATGATTATATCCATTTGTTAGGTGTGTCTGATTGTAATATTAGTGTTACAGAAAGTTCCATGCATCAAGATTTAAATCGATGTTACCAGAATTGGAGTTCCCCTTTAGCAGCGGTAAAGTTATTGGATATATTTCTTCGAAAACCATTATTTTCTAACGAATACAAAGAGTTTATTTACCAAACGATGTTACAATGCGAAACAGGGCAAGACCGTTTAGCAGCTCCCTTACTTAACAAAGGAATAGAAATTGGACATAAAACTGGAACAGGACCTCGTAATTTCCAAGGACAACAGATCGGTTGTAATGATATTGGTTTTGTTCTTTTACCTAATGGCCATTCATATTGTATTGCCGTTTTTGTAAAAGACTCCGAAGAGGAGATAGAAGTTAATTCCAAGATCATTGCAAAAATCTCTCGCGTGGTCTATGAACACGTAATAGCACGAGAGTAATAGGTTTTGTAATTCATGTAAAAATAGAGATACTGAATAATAAGTAAATGAAATATATGGAAAGGTATGTTGTTGTATACAAATGGGGTGAAAGCTATAAAAATCCTATTATATTAAAGAAAGACGAAAAAGTTATAGTCGATCTAACAAGAGAAGCAGATACAGAATGGGAAAATTGGGTTTGGTGTATATCGGGAGGTGGAATGAAAGGTTGGGTGCCGACACAAATTTTGAATGTATGTGAGGTTTTACCGAATGATCGGCAGATTGCTATTGCCTTAGAAGATTACTCTGCTTATGAGCTACCGGTAAATCAAGATGAGATAGTAATCGGATCAAGATTCCTTAATGGTTGGTTATGGTGTCAAAAAGAAAATTCAATAAAGGAGGGTTGGGTGCCGATTAGATGTTTAAAGCGATTGATCTATTGAAGTATTATAGTGAGACATAGCAGAAATGAAATTAAAAATAAACAGCGATTTAAGAAAAGCGAAGAACATAGGTGCAACCATAGAGAAATACCTTAATGAAATTGGTGTATTTACTTTAGCCGATCTTGCAGAAATAACATCAGTCAAGGCTTTTACAAAGATACGTGAACAACATCCTGAAAAGGTTATACCTGTATGTTATTATCTCTATTCTTTAGAAGGAGCCCTATTAAATTTACATTGGAATGATATTCCATCTGAACTAAAGGAAGAGTTAAAAGATAAAATAAAGGATTAATCTCTTACTTAATACACGAAACTGATATCCGCAATTGGGAATTTGAATCCTGCCATATTTTTCGTAATTTTGAAGAATCATTTTAATATAAGAATTATGAAGAAGTCATTTTTATTTTTAGCAGATGGTTTTGAAGAGGTTGAAGCTCTCGGAACAGTGGATGTTTTACGTCGGGGAACGATTGAGGTGAAAACGGTTTCTATTTCCGATAAGAAAGAGGTTACGGGTGCACATGGAATCTCTGTGGTGGCTGACCTTTTGTTGAATGACGTGAAAGAAGAGGAGGCAGAGTTCTTGATTTGTCCGGGAGGAATGCCGGGGGCCAAGAATTTGGGAGATTGCTCGGCATTGGTGCAATTAATCCAAAAGCACTATGACAAAGGTGGTTACGTGGCAGCCATTTGTGCGGCACCGGCTTTGGTGTTGAGTAAAATAAAAATGAATAAAAGGCATACAATGACCTGCTATCCGGGATTTGAAGGATATTTACCGGATGCCGATATGCAACCTCATGGCGTGGTGGTTGATGGTAACGTGATCACGGGTAGAGGTCCGGCATACGC
>OLIS01001783.1_pt1 | contig 14967 bp, 10 predicted proteins | sample 1601351 | NCBI WGS metagenome assembly OLIS01 (sample SAMEA2452122, study PRJEB22498) | human gut metagenome | biome: human feces; feature: human gut; material: feces | place: Australia | collected 2012
GCGTGTAGACAATCTTCAGACCGCTCTTTGCGCAGAGATCCGGATGAATGCTCTGCTTGAGCACTTCCTGATAATATGCGTCAATGACGGACTGCGGTGTGTAGGAGATTACGCCGTCTGCCATTGCCTTGTCAAATGCAACGTGCTTGACATCACGGAAGATATCCAGCGCATTGATCTGTTCCAGAACAGCGTTGGCAGCGTCAATGGTCATCTGGCAGCCATCGCTGCCGTATACCTTGTAGCCGTTGTATTTTGCAGGGTTGTGGGATGCGGTTACCATGATACCTGCATTACAGTTATAATAACGAGTTGCAAAAGAAAGTGCCGGAACAGGCATTAACGCATCATAAATGCGAACCTTGATTCCGTTTGCCGCCAATACACTTGCTGCATTCTTCGCAAACACATCACTTTTAATACGGCTGTCATAACTAATTGCAACAGTCTGAGTTCCACCCTGAGTTTTTACCCAATTAGCAAGTCCCTGTGTTGCCTGACGTACAACATAGATATTCATTCTGTTTGTACCTGCTCCAAGAACCCCGCGAAGTCCTGCAGTTCCAAACTTAAGAGCAACTGCAAAACGCTCCTTAATCTCGTCATCATTTCCTTCAATTTTTGTCAGCTCAGGCTTCAGATCTGCGTCCTCCAGATCAGCCTCCATCCAACGTTTGTATTCATCCTGATACATTTTCTATCACTCCTGACTCTTCTTCATTTTTTATTTTTCCCTTATGTAAAAAACTAATTTAAATATACCATATTTGAGATAATACAGCAATTGTGAAAGGAAAGTTTTTCAAAGAATATACAATATTATTACAATTTTCAAACTATATTATATTTTTTGAAAATTGTAATTTTTATGGTTGCTATAATTAAATGCACTGCACAATCATTAGTTTTTCTGATTGTGCAATGTCTTTCTTTAAATCTGTTAACTTTTTGGTTATTTTTGTAATTGTTCCAACTGTTCTTGTAGTTCTTTCATCTTCTGCTGCATTTCTTGTAATTCACTATCTTTTTGCTGCAATGCTTCATCTTTTTCCTGTATTGTCTCTTTCTGCTGCTTTATCTCATCCTGCATCTCATCAATCATCAGCTCCACAGTATTCCTATCCATCTCCAACAGCTCTTTCGAAAACATTCCCATGACCTCCTCGATGTTTCGACAGATATCATAGACTTGCTGGTACATCTCCTTGAAATCCGGATATTGCTCGATGATATCAATAATGATTTCCGGGTCATCCGAGCCTAAAAATGCAAGCCATGCATCCAGTCGATTCTGTATTTTGATATCTTTATATTGCAAAGAATCCAAGAAGATGTCAAGCGGAACGAACCGATATTTCTTTCTTCGTCCGAATCATAGGGAAATACTGTTGTAACATGTTCTTCATAGGCATAGCCCTCCTTAGTGTGAAATATTTCGTTTTTTCATATCGGATATTGTTTCAGAATGTGAAACCCGAGATGAGTGCCTTGTGGCTTTAGATAAATGTGGAGAAAAGAATTTCTCCTTAGATGTTTATTTAACATAGCATAGTTTAAAAATGCTGTAAAGAAGTAATTATGCACAAAAAAAACGAATTGCAAACAAAAGATAGAGAAATGCATCTATCCCTTTAAGATAAAACACACTTCTCTATCTTCGATTACTTTCTCAATCTATAAATCTATAACTTCATTACCGTATAACTTACATTATTAGACAAGCCTGTAATTGGACTAATTCGATTTCCACCATTCGGTGCAGAATGCCAGAATAAATCTTGGTTCGATGTATCACCCCAGAAAAATCCTATATGATGAGTATCACTAATCCCATATTTTCCACCTTCATTTTCATTCCAAATCCAAATTATATCTCCCTTTTCTAAGACTCCAGATCTTAACATTTCCGATTTCGTTTTGAAATCGTATATTGAAACCCAGCCAGCCCTTTTTCTCTGCATTAATTATAATAATAAGAACTTGGCAAATTCTCTGTGCGGATCACTGAACCATTTTTATAGTATTTTCTCTGTGCCCATGCTGAATGTCCTGATGACCAAGATACCGGCTCAATAAAATCAAACCATCCTGGATCCTGACCATAAAATTCTACATATAATGTATTTCCTACTGTATATGTTTTAATTGTTACCGGAAATCCCAAATCATTGCGGAATTTCAAGTCTGAATCTCCATATGAAACCATCGCGTCTAATCCTCTTGGCACATATGTCGAAGCAATCGTATGATTATTTCGTTCAATAATTGTCATTCCCGCTCGGATTGCACCTCCATACAATGTTGTTGAAGCCTGGCAGATACCTCCACCATATCCAATACCACCGACAACGCCACCTGGACGATAACCTTGTGCCTGTCCGCAAGGTCCTGCAACGCCAAAGAATGATAATGTCTGTCCTGGATTAACTACTACACCGTTAAATGAGCTTAATGCTCTTGACATATTATAAAATCCGTTTGCATCATTTGTACTTACTGTTGAAAATCTTGCTAACATTCTTATATATTGGGTATCTTTATAATAATTTAAATTACTTCCCGGAGCAGCAGTACCCTTAGGTACGATTTTTATCTGAATTGCCTGTAATTTATAACTACATTTCGTTGTACCTGCTGCCTGACCATTTTTCGCCCAACCTAACCAGCCATAATTAGAAACATGTGTACGATAATAAATATCCACATATTTTTCAAGTTCTCCCGTTAAACGAATCTGAACAGCTTCTGCCTGATTTATTCCATCGCCGGACACTTCTCCACTTGTCTTCCAGTCTTGCCAGCCTACATTGCTTAAATGTAAACGATATTCGACATTTCCTGTATATCCTCCTGCCATTGAAGGTGCTATATTCATCGAAAGTTGTCTGATGGCTTTATTTACTCCTGTCGTTCCTGTTATCTCTCCATTTCCTTTTGCATCTTGCCAATCTAAACCTTCCACTTTTGTTTGAAATGTCAATTTTCCAATTTGATCTGCTGACAAATAGCTTCTTCCACTGCATGCCGGAGCACTTACATCTCCTTTTCCATACAGTTTGATTTCGATTGCTTCTAGACCTGCATTATATCCAACAGTTCCTGCAACCTCTCCATTTTTAGTCCAATCCAGCCAACCAAATCTTGCACTATGCACTCGATAATAAATGTCATATTGAGCTTCTAATTGTTCTGACAAACGGATTTTAATCGCTTCAATTTTTTTATTTTTTCCGGTGGTTCCAGCTGTCTGTCCATCTGCAACTTCTCCCTGCCAGCCGATATCTTGTACATGAGCCTCGTAAAGAATAGAGCCTGTAAGATTACTTTGTTTTCCTAATTCTGTAACCTTTATTTGGATTGCTTCAATACTATAATTTTTTCCGGTGGTTCCAGCTGTTTGTCCATCGTAAAAATTATTGCTTTGCCAACCAATATTTTGTACGTGCGTTTTATAAAGAACTGACCCTAAATTTTCTGTTGATACACAACTTTTTTCTGTCTGAGCAGGTGCTTCCGTAGAACCTTTTTCATATAACTTCACTTCTATTGCCTGTGCACCTAAATTAAGCCCTTTTGTTCCGGCCTCTTCTCCATTTTTTGCCCAGCCAAGCCAGCCATAATTTGCTGAATGAACTCGATAATAGACATCATATGTTGCTGCCAACTGTTCTGTTAAATTAATCTTAACAGCTTCAATTTTTTTATTTTTTCCTGTTGTTCCGGCTTCCTGCCAATCTGAAACCGGCGATTGCCAACCAATATCCTGTACATGGGCTTCACATGTAATAGAACCTGTCAGATTAGCTCTTCCTGCTTCTGTAACCTTTAATTTTAATGCTTCAAGATTTAAATTTCTTCCTACCGTTCCTGCAGTTGTTCCATCGTAAACTTTGTTTTGCCAACCAATGTTCTGTACATGTGTCTGGTACATAATTTTCCCAACTGTTTCTTCCGATATAAAACCTTTTCCGTCAGTAATTGGTGCCTCTGCACTATTCTTTTTACAAATTTTAATCTCTACCGCCTGAACAGAATATGCATACCCCGCTGTTCCTGCTTTTTCATCATTTTTCACCCAACTAAGCCAGCCTACATTCGTTGCATGAACTCGATAATAAATGTCATACTGTTCTGCCAACTCACCTGTAAGTTTCATTCGGATTGCTTCGATTTGTAATCCAGTTTTCGTTGTTCCTGCCAGTTCATTTTCTTCCACATAATTCTGCCAACCAATATTCGATACATGGGCACAGTATTGAACTGTTCCTGCTATACCTGTATTATTTTCCAGCTGAACTTTGAGCGCTTTCATAGCACGGTTCTGTCCGACAGTTCCAGCTGTCTCCCCATTACTTTTTTCTTCCTGCCAATTTGTTCCTTGAAGATATCCACTGTATTTAATATTTAATACATCTGCTGCTTCCTCAGCAGGCATAACAGACTCATCTGTGTTTTCTGTTTCATTCTCAATGCTATTATTCAAATCAGATTCTGTTGTTTCCGCCTCGGACCTCTGCATTACATCCTGTTCTCCCTCATTCTGAGCAGTTCCACTCTCACCCTGATTGTTATTACTCTCGTCCTGATTAATATCTTCTTGAGTGGTTTTTTGTACTTGTTGTACATCATCAGTCTGTACAATATCTTCTGCAAATACCGATATTGGCGTCGTTGTTATCATAGCCAAGCATAAAACAATCACGCCCAATAACTTCATAAACTTTTTCTCTCTCATATATGCCCCTTTCGTTTATTAAGTATTTTCTTTCTTTTATTTTATTTGATTTAGATTTAAAACACAAGATTTTCCTATATTTTAAAAAAAGAGTTATTGCTGATATCAAGAAATCACCTCAACTCAACAATAACTCTTTTTCTAATTATTCTTTAAAAATGCTTTTTCTGTACTTCCCGGTGCTGAATCACCTTTTTTTACCAGACAAATTTCAATTGCTTCTGCTTTCTTTGCATAACCTTGTGTTCCGGCATCTTCCCCGTTCTTTGCCCAACCAAGCCATCCAAAATCACTTGAATGTACTCGATAGTAGATATCATATTGTTCTTCCGCTTTTCCTGTAAGTCGGATAGATACTGCTTCTACTGGTTTCGCCTGCCCCGTTGTTCCTGCCTGCTGCCCATTTGATACATAATCCTGCCAACCTATATCTCGTACATGGGCTCTATACTCTATATCGCCATCCACATCGTTTAACTGCATTTTTAAGGCTTCTATTCCTTTATTTTGACCGGTTGTTCCTGCCATTTCTCCGTTCTGGACAAAAGTTTGCCACCCGATATCCGATACGTGAGCTTCGTAAGAAACTCCTCCTTGCAGTTCTTTAACTCCATGATCCGCTGGTGTTCCAATAAGATAGTTCATATCAACGAGTCCATCTATTCCGTCAACTAATTCTTTTGATGAATATTGCCACATTGCATATGTACCTGTGTAATCACACTGTATATTATACTGAGCGACCCAACGATGCCATTGTTCAAATCTTGTATCTGTCAAATATTTATTCCACCAATTTAAATTTGCATATACACCAACTGCATATCCTGCATTTTGAACTGTACTACAAAATGTCTGAGCAATTGCACCAAAGTCACTTCCTAACGTACTATTATCCTCCATATCAAAATAAACCGGGTAACTCAACTTGTGCCCGCTTATTAATCTTAATACATGCTGTGCTTCACTTGTAGCCATATCTGTACTTTGAGCATATGAATAAATATACACTCCATATGGAATTCCTAAACGTTCACATTCACTTACATTTCTCAGCCACTGTTTATCATCTTGATTATCATAATTATCCCCATAACCACATCGAATAATAGCATAATCTATTCCTGCGGCTTTAACCTTTTCCCAGTCAATATTACTATTATGCTCACTTACATCAATACCTTTTTTTGTTGCATTTGGAGCATATACATCACTAATTACAGAAATTTCATCTTCAGCACTTCTAATCAATTCTCCGTCTTGATAACGCCAACTGTTTTCTTTCAAATCTCCCTGTTCCTGAGATTCTTCTGCTACAGACTCTGTATCTATATCCACCTCTTCATTCAATGTCTGTTCCCCATTCTCTTGTTGAAGATCTGATTCTGCACTATTCTCTTCACTCTGAAAAATATCTTGATTTTCTTCCTGTGCATATACACTGTATGTCGGATAATTTATTCCTGTGATCATAATTGACAATGCAACAATAACACCTATTTTTTTCTTCATTTATTTTCCTTTCTTTTATGTTTTCATAAACAATTAAGTTTCCTTATTTCTTGAACTTTATCAGTATACTTCCTCTTTTTTTTCATGTCAAATTTTTCTCTGTTTTTGTTCGTCATTTCTAACTTTGCTTTTTTCTATCATATATGTTAAACTGTAGAAATATAAATAGTAGATATTTAACTATATACATATGACAACATGAATATTTTAAATTTTTCAGAAAAGAGGATTGTAAAATGGAAAGAAATGACCCTTGCTGGTGTGGAAGTGGGAAAAAATATAAAAAATGCCACATGCCAATCGAAGAAAAGATGCAGCTTCATGCTGATCGCGGAGAGATTGTCCCAAGCCGCAAATTACTAAAAACTCCATTTCAAATTGAAAAAATCAAAGCAAGTGCTGAACTCAATACAAAAGTTCTTGATGCTGTTGCTGAACAGATTCATGCCGGAATGAGTACAGAAGATATTGACAAAATCGTATATGATGTAACAACAAAAAATGGTGGGATTCCAGCCCCATTAAATTATGAAGGATTTCCAAAGAGTGTATGTACTTCTATTAACAACGAAATTTGCCATGGTATCCCTGATAAAAACATCATTTTGCAGGAAGGTGACATCATCAATGTTGACGTATCCACCATTCTCAATGGATATTTTTCTGATGCGTCTCGAATGTTCAAAATCGGACAGGTATCCGAACATGCTGAACGTCTCGTAAAAGTCACAGAAGAATGCCTTGAACTTGGTCTTGCTGCTGCAAAACCATGGGGACATCTTGGAGATATTGCTGATGCAATCAATACGCATGCACAGGAAAATGGATATTCTGTTGTAGAAGAAATCGGCGGACATGGAATCGGACTCGAATTCCACGAAGATCCATTTGTCAGCTTTGTTACTCCAAAAGGATCTGAGATGCTATTGGTTCCGGGTATGATGTTCACGATTGAACCTATGATTAATGAAGGTAGCCCTGACTTCTTCGTTGATGAAGATAACGGCTGGACTGTTTATACCATTGATGACGGACTTTCTGCCCAGATTGAATATATGGTGCTTGTAACTGAAAATGGTGTTGAGGTATTAACAAAATAGTCGGCAATATGCCGACTATTTTGCATTTCATTTTTTACACTTTAAATTAGTAAGCGCTAATTTTACTATTTTATTTATCTTTTTGCATAAAGTCCTTAAGTTTTCGTAGCGGTGCTGTAACTTTCCATGCAGAAGAATTTAATATATTTAAATATTCTTCTCGATAATTTTGTATATTAATTTCTAACTGTTTCATTCGCATTTCCATATTAATTAATTCTGTTTTTTTATTTTCTACTTCTATCTGCATTGCAGTTATTTTATTTTTTTGTTCATTAATTGCTTCCCTAGACTGATAAATATATTCTGCAAATATGGTTGGCAACTCCACTTCTTTTTGTGATTTCCCTTTTTTATAAATTCTGCCACTAAATCAAAATGTCTTTCAATTTTATCATAACACTCCTCTAAATTTTTCTTCGAATCTGCAATATTTTGATACGCTTCCCATATATCCTTTGATTCATATACACGTGATGATTCATTTTGAATTAATTCAACAAATCCATCTGTTTTATTAAAATGATTTAAGTTATATACAATATTGCTAACTCCATATGCATTTGATGTAATACAACCATGTAAGCTTGTTCCAACATAGAGTGCAGCATGTGCAACTAATGCAAGTATCTCATATTGTGTACGATGCTGATTTGATAATATGAATTTTCCTGGATATAAGCGGTTCATTTTTTCTAAATTTTCTCGATCTCCTAATGCATATCCAATTGGTTGGAGTAGTATTTGATATCCTGTTTTTTCTTGTATTTGTAATAACGTTTTTGCACAGTTATCAATATCTTCATCATTTAGCGAAACATTACACTGAAAGAAAATATATTTTCCTGCATCTATAGGCATATTTAAGTTTTGAAAAATCTGTAAAAGTTCTTCCTTTTTTATAATTTTAGATATACTCAAAACTGTATCTGGAACCACTTGAATCTTCTTAGAATCTACTGCAGCAGAAAGAACCTTTTTTGCTTGTTCATCACGAACAGAAATATAATCAATACATTGACATAACGCTCTAACTATAGGTTTATCCAGTTCGGAAAATTTCAATGGCACTCCCGGTGCATTCCAAATCAAAGGAATATTATATTTCCATGATACTATACTCGGAATTACCCACATATAAAGCACTTCATACCATACCCATTCATCAGATATATGTGGCATGTATGTCATAATCTTTTGCAAATGGACTAAATCGCCTCCTCCAACGACAATAGCATCAAATTTATTTTCTTGGTATATCTTTTCTAGTTGAGTTACAGAGTGAGTGATAATATCCTTGTTTGGTATGGTACATGTCTTAGGCGAAAAATAAATAATCTCATCAAGATTAATACGCTCTTTCAACTGTTTCTCTAATACATCTGTAAACAACAAATCTCCATAATTGTCAAAGTCAAATGCCCCAATATGCGCAATTTTATATCCCATTCCATAGTTCCTCTCATTTTTTACAAGAAATTTGTAGTATCAGTATAATGGTATCGTGGATACTACTAGTTCAAATTTGTTTCCTAATAATGTCTAATAATATTAGAACACTCATCTTATTTAATTGTAATTCATAATTATTCAGCCCTTAATTTAGAAATCAACTCTATTATCTCATAACTATTCTATTCTTCAAAGATTCATAATACATATCTACATCTTCTGTCTTTATTAGACATGATTTATTTTTTATTGTATATGCTTCTATGTTCGGATTATAAACAACTTTTTTCCCTTTAGCATAAATTTTTTTTCCTATCTCGCCTTCATCATTTAATTTTTGAAAATCTCCGTCTGTAATCTCCTGAAAATCTTCTCTTGATATAATCATCATATCACTACTAACTGCACTCATATCCTGCATCAATGAATCTCTATGAAATTCCGCATATTCCCATCTTGGCTGATTTTCAAATGCATATGTATCTTTTCCCAGAATAATCCCTGCATGATATATAGTTTCATTTCTCTTATAAATTTTTGCTCCTACTGCGCCTACATATTCTTGTTGGATAATTGCCAACATCTCATATAACCAACCTTTACTTATTACTTCTATTGTGCTATCTATAAACATCAAATATTTAGCTTTAAGTTCTGTTGGTACAATTTTTGAATTTTTTTGCATAAAAACAATTTCGTAATTTGAATATCCAGCCGTCTTTTTTATTGATCTTATACATTTCTTAATCTGCCGTTTTTCATTATCTCTATCTTGATATATTACAATAATTAAAACTTTATCATTGTTTTTTAACTTGTATTTCACATGATAAAACCCTGGATTTTCAGTATCTTCTACTATTGCCTCTTTTCCATTTTCTTGTAATAAATCTTCAATAGCTCTTTTTCCTGCCTCATAAGCGTACTGCTTACTTTCTGGATTTTCTGCCGTTGAGTCCTTATGTGAACGCCAGTGGTACAATGGTTTTGCAATGTGCTCTACCTTTTTAGTTCTATTGGTACAGCGTAAAATAAAGTCATAGTCTTGAGCTCCATTATACTTTTCTCGAAAACCACCTATCTCTTTTGCAATTTTTCTTTTCACCACAAAGAAATGACAAATATAATTATTTGAATATAACAAATCCTGATTCATATCAGACTTAAAATGTGGTTCAAAATATTCTTTTCCATCCCATGACATTTTATCTTCATCTGTATAAATCACATCTACATTCTTTTGGTTTACTAATTTTACAATCTCAAACAATGCATTTTCTGCTAATGTGTCATCATGATCTAATAATCCAATATAATCACCCGTAGCAATTTCTAATGCCGCATTTGTGTTCTGAGCAATTCCCTCATTGTTTACTACATCAATTACTTTTATTCTAGAATCATTCTTTTTTTCAAGAATTTCCGAAAGTACTTTATTACTTGGACTTGCGTTTGCAATGCATAATTCCCAGTTTCCATATGTTTGTTTTCTTACGGATTCTATCATATCTTCAAAGAAATTTGGCTTTGTATTGTATACTGGAACCAAAATGCTTATTAATGGTTTTTGAACAAACTCCTCATTTTTTTGTCTTTCAAGCTCATTTAGATCAAGCTTGAATCTTGTTCTCCATTCCATATAAGCACTATTATCTTGTATTCTAGGTTTATCTTTCATATAACTTATAAACCCTTTTATCCCACAACCTTTTACACCATAATAACATCTCTTTAACTTATTATACCTTCTTTTATTTTTCCATCCCATTTTGTTTGTTCTAATCTTCATAAAGAGTAATAATTTCTTTCCTTATATTTTCCCAGTTTCTAAATTCTGCTGTCTTTATTCCTCCTTTATATAAACGGTTTTGAATCATTTTGTCTGAACAAATACGTTCAACAGCTTTCACTCCTGCTTCAATATCCCCTTGCGAATATAACAAACAATTTTCCCCGTCTATAAGATATTCTTTATTTCCATCATTTGGAACAACTACTGCATAGCCTCCCGTTGCCATCATTTCTAATGGAGGATATGAGAAGCTTTCTAATATGCTAGTTTTTAATAATATATGACACTGCTCATATACTGTGTGTACCTCATCGTATGGTACTTGATGTAAAAATTTATCTACTCTATACCAACTTTTTGGCTCAGCATTGTATGACATGTACCATATTTCATATTTTTCAGGATCTAGCTTTTCTACAATTTTAAAACTTTCATCTATATTTTTATAGTGAACTGCACAATCCCCTTCAATTAATATTTTGATTTTTCCTGTAAATTCACGTTCATGTGGTCGAAATTTTTCTGTCACAATTCCATTTGGTGCATATCGTGTACTTTGTTCATAATTATCTTGAAGCCATTGCTTACACCATTTAGAAATTGTAATAAATTGTACCGGAACTTTTGGATAGTAGCTTTTATTCGCACGAATTCTTAGTGGATTCCCCGACTCATAAAAATCCGTCTCAAAATTTTGTACCAGATAATACCTAGATTGGACATTTTGATATTTTTCCAAAAACTCCATTGTTGTCCACATTGTAGCAACTAATTTATCGATTCTGCCTTCTAACATTTCTACATTTTGACTTAAAACAGGTATCTTCTGATTATCATACTCTATCCACTCTGTCTTTCCATCCACATTAAGTACTGAAACATCATATCCCGCTTCTTTTAAAATTGTTGCATGCTTCATAGCAACCATAATACCACCACTGATTTTCAATGAAGGTAATACAAACATAATATTAGGTGTAGTATATTTCTTTAAAAATCTTAGTAGTCCTGTTCCTGTATAAATCGTAACACAGTTTTTTCTACAAAACTCGTATGCATTATACGCTATACGTTTTCTTTCCTCTTCACTGCCACTCAAAAATTCTAAAGCATTTTCCCATTCTTCGCTATCTTTACACAATACACCAGTAATATTTTGTTCTATCATTCTCGCAAATGCGCCAACATTGCTCGCTATCGTTGGAACTTGCACCAACGCAGCTTCTACCCATTTATTTTCCGACTTTGCTTCATTAAAAATTCCCTCTTCCAATGGTGCCAAATTTATATCTACAGACGCGATTAATTGAGGAAGTTTTTTCCAATCAACAAATGGATGAGCTACTATTCGATCTTTAAAACGCATTAAAGATTCTGGTATATTCAACTCCCCAACAATATGCAGATAAATCTTATCATTTCGCTCCATTACTCTTGTCAACGCTGGAAGAATTAATTCAAAATCGCTATTGTGAGTTAAGCTTCCACTAAAGTAACCAATGTCTATTGTGTTCTTATTTTGAATTTTTGTTCTTAATGCTTCATTTGATAAATTACACATTGTTTCCGATGCTGTATTTCTATTAATATACACCTCTGGTACATAGTTTCTAAGTTCCGTTGCTAGTCTTTCTGTCGTTGTAATCGCAGCATCACATAAGCATAATGTTTTCCCCATTCGCTTTACACCATCATCATAAAGTGCCCGTTCTTCCACTGTCATTGTTTCAAGATGTTTTATTGTATCGGTATACTTCGTGTCAATTACTAAATCATCAATATCAAACAGTACCTTTTTATTTAGACTTTTTGCCAGCTTAACAAAATCTCCTACCATATCTGTATATGGACACCTAAAAAATATAAATGTACGATAAAACCTCACTTGGTCTAATTGTAAATTAACATAATAAATTTCATTTGTAGAAACATTATGTGCTTCAAGTTGCTCTCTTTGATGAGTCACCCTGTAACGTGCTGGATGAGGAACGCTCTCATCACAACCATTAATAAATAATACATCTTTATATACTTTATATTTTGCATCTTTTCCTGCAATTCTCGTCGTATGAATAAAATTTTTTGTTTTTCTTCCAAAACTAGAAATTCCTTCTTCACGTAATGTCTTCACTGTTTTTGTTGCTAATTCTTTTATATCTGCCATATTTTTTCTCCCTATAACAGCCCCAATTTTTCCAAATATGGATGGTAATATTTATCACCTTCTGCAATATGCCTGTCCCACTTTTCAACAAATGCTTCGATGTCCATCCCCTCATTTTCTATCTCTTCATTCTGAGTATATATTAATTCAGAAAAACACGTCCATACATTCCACATTTTTTTCTGACTTCCTTTTAACGAAAAATCAATTTCTTCATATCCAGACATATTCTCTGCAAATCCATGTAATGTTTTCCATGAATTATACGAAAACATGCAGCACCCTCTCCAAACAGCTGTAATATTTCTTACATAGCGCAACATAGCCTCATATCCCTGCTCCTTATTGTCCTTCTTCCATGCTACTCTTTTTATTTTCATTCCATGTTTATCTAAAGCCATTCCGGCAAAGCAAATCGTATCATTCTCATATATAATCTTAGGTGATACCGCACATACATCCTTTCTTTGAGCATACATTAGTAATTCTTTTATCCACGTTCTATTTTTAGGAACACATTTACCATCTAATAATATATAATAATCGGCACTATTATTCTGTATTGCTTGATTAATTTTTTTTCCAAAATTTTTTATTTTTTCATCTGTAAATACTATTTTGTAATTTAAGTATTCAGTATTGTTTTTTATAGTGTTCGCCACTTTATTTTTCGAATCATAACATCCATGAATCAAAATTATGATTTTAGGATTCCCTTGCACGTCATATTTTATTCGATAAATTGTTCTATATGGCAAATTACTTTTTACCACTCCGTTCTCCCCGCTTCGTTTTAACTGCTCACCTATTGCACGAATAGCAGCATCAACCGCATATGATTTGGAATCTAAATTCATAGAAACTGACTGTGGATGTACTCGCCAATAATATAAGACTTTCGGTACATGAATTATCCTTTTTGCTTTTTCGGTTAATCTTAATACCATGTCATGATCTTGACTTCCATCATATGATGGACGATATAATTCTTTTTCATTTTTTAACAAAGCCTTTGAAAATACTGTAAAATGACATATATAATTATGCGAACGAAGTTCATCTTTTCCGAAACTTGATTTAAAGTTGAAATCTTTTGCATCTTCTATTTTGTTTGAAAATTTGACTTCATCCGAATACAAAAAATCCGCTGAAGTCTCTTCTATCGTTTTCATCATTTCATATAATGCTGATTCATGTAATACATCATCATGATCTAACAATCCATAGTATTCTCCCGTAGCTAATTGAATACACCTATTGGTATTTTCTGAGATTCCTCTATTTTCCTCTAACTGTTCGTAAATAATTCTCGAATCTTTTTGAATCCATTCTTCACATATTTCTTTTACATATTTGTGTTCTTCATCACTTCCATCTGCTAAACACAATTCCCAATTAGAATAGGTTTGCCTATTCATTGATTCAAGCAGCTCAATTAAATATTCTTTTGGAGTATTATATAATGGCGTAATAATACTAAATTTCACCGGATGTGCAAATTTAGTTTGTATCTGTTTTGCTCTCTCATCCGGTGAAATTAAATGTATCTGTCTTGCAATATTACAAAACTCTCTGTTTCTTTTTATTTTTCTGCCATACTCTCCAAAAGCTTTAACAGTTCCCAATGGTCCTTTCTTTATAAATATCTGTGTCAGCTTTTTTACTCTAGACATCTTATTCCTCTCACTTATTTAAATAATTTATATAAGAATTTTAAAAATACAACAATGTAAACAATAAATATCAGTAATACACAAAATGTTTCTATATCAAACCGATATGTAACCGTCTTTAAAATTAAAGTTCCTTCACTTTCTTCACTATTTATTTTCAAATTTGTTCCTTCCTCTGATGTCTTTTCCGTATAAAGTGCAATAGAATCTTTTTCAAATACTACTTTATACGCCTTCCCCCTGCATCTGGTTACCGTATCAAACGAAAATTCATTGAATTTGCCCGTTTTTATATCTCCCACCTTCTTCACAGATTCCGCAACCGTTTCTCCATTTTCACAATCCTGAAGATAAATTCGGATCTCTGCTTCTGGATCTTCTTGCAAATTCTGGCATTTCACCTGAATTCCATCCAGCGAATCTTCCTCACAGATAAACTCCTGTGTTATCTGACTCTGTGATCCGTCCAGCATGATATACTGATCATTTTCAACCGTCCGGTCATAAATCGCATGGGTCTTATGAATATGCCTATAAAT
>OLIS01001786.1_pt1 | contig 14925 bp, 15 predicted proteins | sample 1601351 | NCBI WGS metagenome assembly OLIS01 (sample SAMEA2452122, study PRJEB22498) | human gut metagenome | biome: human feces; feature: human gut; material: feces | place: Australia | collected 2012
CTCAGGAAGAATTTGACAGGAAGAAAAAAGAGCAGGCAGAGAAGAGAAAGGAGCGACAGGTTTTAAATGTGAGCTTAAAGTGGAAGATGTCAGACTGTGGTCCACATGGGATCATGGTTATCCCTGGATGTATCAGGCAGAACTTACGTTAAGCAGGGGAAAAGACATACTGAGCAGCAGAACAACGAATTTTGCTTTTCGGGACATTCAGATTGAGCGTAATGAAAAAATAACAAGATTCTGGCTTAATAACAGGAAACTGTATATAAGAGGAACCTCTTATTTTCCGGATTGTTATATTTCTGCAATGACAAAGGAACGGTACCTGAGAGATCTTCTTAATGTAAAGGCGGCAGGTTTTAATCTGGTACGAGTACATGTCCACACAGAGCAGGAAGTTTTTTATGATCTGTGTGACGAGCTGGGAATTGCAGTTTTTCAGGATTCGGAGTACAACTGGACGCATCCTTCAACAGATGAATGGGCGCAGAGATTTGCAGATGTTTACAGAGAAAATGTGAAACTTCTGAAGCATCATCCGTCTCTGATCTGCTGGATCATTATGAATGAACCGGGATGTATTGATCCGGATGGAAATGTGGAACTTGTATTTACCCATGCATCAGATTACACGATTGTTGTTGATGCCAAGATTATGAGTGATAACGGTCAGGCAGACAACAAATCTGATGAAACCATTCCTGCACCTAAGACAGATGACAGCACTTCAAAATATGCATGGAATAATACGATAATCATTATTATAGGTATCTGTATTATACTGATTGTTTTTGGAGCCGTATTCTATGTAAGAAAAAAGAGTGGTTCTGAGGAAGAATAAGTATCTGACATAGTAATTGAATAAAAGTGGGAATGTGGGAGCGTACTGGCAAAGGGTGTAACACAGTATAAACATGACAAGCGGTGTATGTCTTGATGAAGAGACGTATGCCGCTTATTTGCGTCAAAAATGATAGAAAACTAAAAGAAAAAAAGAAACTAAAAGAAAAAAACTCAGTCTGGAATATTTTTTGTCGGTGAAACTTTTTGCGGGAATACAGCGTCAAAATAGTAGAATATATCAAAAGAATATGTGTTACAATAAGTACCGAAAAATAATTGCATGCAGTTTTCAAAAGTGAGGAAAGGATATATGTCGGACAGAAAAAAAGAACAGGCGGTGGAGCGTGCCCTGACGGAAGGGTATGAGAAGTATTACCGTCTTGCTTATAGTTATGTACATAATGAAGCGGACGCGCTGGATATTGTACAGGAAGCAGCCTATAAAGCCATTTTAAAAAGTGACAGCCTGAAGGAGCCGCAATACGTGGAGACATGGGTGTACCGGATCGTGATCAACGAGGCATGCAGCTTCCTGCGCAACCGGAAGGAGAGCACAGATGTGGAGGAGATCCAGGCGGCAAGTGAAGATATCTATGAAAATATTGATTTAAAACGCGCAATAGAAAATCTTGACCCAAAGGATCGTGCCATCGTAGTCCTACGATTTTTTGAGGACAGGCAGCTGGAGGAGATCGCGAAGATCCTGGATGAGAACCTGAGTACGGTAAAGAGCAGGCTATACCGGGTGATGAAAAAGCTGCGGCTGAACCTCGAGGGTAGCATGGGCTGAGTAATCCGTAGTCAAAGTCGTGGGATTTTGCCCCCGACATCATATATATGCAGGACATAAGACAGATACAGGAAAAGAGATATGGAAAGAGATAACATGACCGGTCCGAACAGACCGGACAGATGGAGAATAGATATGACTGAACAGGAACAGTTGAGGCAATTAAAAGAGGAGTATGAGAATATGATAATACCCGAAACGGGACGGGAACGGCTGCAGGCAGGTATCGACAGAGCCCGGATGGAGAAAAAAAGAGCAGAGCACGCCAGAAGGCGTTCTGCATGGACGGCGGTGGCTGCGGCAGCTGTCGTGATGATCGCACTGCCAAATACCAATATGCAGATAGCCCATGCCATGGAAAATATTCCGTTGCTTGGGGGCTTTTTTAGGCTGGTGACAGTGCGGCAGTACAATTACAGTGACGAGAACCATAATGCTGAAGTAGAACTTGCACAGATCAATTATGGAGAAGATGCGGGAGAAGGTGTTCCCGCAGGAGAGGTGGCAGTCGGTGCTGCCACTTTGGAGGGCACAGCTGCAGAAAGTGTGGAAGGAGTCGGTGTCGGACAGGAGGCTGCGGTAGCAAATCTGTCGGAAGACGGTGTGGAAGCGGTCAACCAGAATATGGAGGCTACGGTAGAGGAACTGATCCGTCAGTTCGAGGATACCTTATCCGAGGAAGGATATCATGGTCTGCATGTAACACAGGAGGTTGTTACGGACAATGCGAGGTATTATACCGTAAAATTAAGCGTTTTGGAGACGGAAGCCAGCGGCTACGAGCATAATCAGTTTTATACGATTGATAAACAGACGGGAAATGTGGTGACACTGGAAGATCTGTTTGCAGAAGGGAGCGACTATATTTCCGCGATCAGCGAGAACATTAAGACCCAGATGCGGGAGCAGATGGCGGCGGACGAAGGCGTGATCTATTTCCTGGATAATGACGATATGCCGGAATTCAATTTTCAGGGGATCACGGAGCAGACGAACTTCTATTTTAATGAAAAGGACGAACTGGTCATTGCCTTTGACGAGTACGAAGTGGCTCCCGGTTCTATGGGAGCTCCGGAATTTGTGATTCCGCAGGAAGTGACGGCAGCAATTTTAAAGTAAGCAAAAATATCTAAATGGGGAAACTCCCGCATATCATGAAACAAAAGGATATGCGGGAGTTTTTTTATGTCATTGATCGTATTGGATGCGGGGCATGGTGGTGCGAACCCCGGAGCCACGTATAATGGAAGAAAAGAAAGTGAGGATGCGTTGGCGCTGACACTGGCGGTGGGAAGCGTCTTAGAAGAAAACGGAGTGGATGTGTATTACACCCGGACCACAGATATCTACGAGTCTCCTTATCAGAAGGCACAGGAGGGAAATGAGGTGGGAGGAGATTATTTTGTCTCGATCCATCGCAATTCCAGTCCTTATCCGAACCAGTACAGCGGAGTGGAGAGCTTAGTCTACAACCGCTATGGAGCGGCAGCCAGAATGGCGTACAACATCAATGCCGGACTGGAGCAGGTGGGATTCGTGAATCTGGGAGTGAATGAAAGACCGAATCTGGTGGTGTTAAACAGCACAAATATGCCGGCTGTGCTGGTAGAAGTGGGATTTATCAATACGGAAGCGGACAACGAACTCCTTGACAGCCGGTTTGACGAGATCGCCCGGGCAATTGCCGACGGCATCTTAGAGAGCATCTGATTTTACCTAATTCTTACAAATAAATTACCGGACTGTGATATTATGTGAATTTCCTCCATGTTAGTATGATTGCGTAATCAAGAGAAAGAAAAACAAACACATGGAGGACATTATTATGAGAGTAAGACACAGCAAATTATTAGCTCTGATCGGAGCAGGAATATTGGCAGTAACCACATTGGTTGCATGTGGTAACGGTGATGCAACCACAGCACAGCCTTCCGCAGTAGAGAGCAGCGCAGCAGAAAGCACTGTGGCAGCAAGCAGTGAAGCGGCTCCTGCTGAAGCCACCGCAGATCTGTCCGGCAGCATTTCCATGGTAGGAAGTACTTCTATGGAGAAGTTAGCCAATGCTTTGAGCGAAGCTTTCATGGAAGAATATCCTGAGGTAACCGTAACTGCTGAGTTCGTAGGATCCGGCGCAGGCATCGAAGCGGTTACTAACGGAACCGCAGATATCGGTAACTCTTCCAGAAGCTTAAAGGATGAGGAAAAGGCAGCGGGCGTTGTAGAGAACGTAGTAGCAATCGACGGTATTGCCGTATGTGTAGATCCCGCTAACGAAGTTGCAGATCTGACCAAAGAGCAGCTGACTAATATCTACAATGGTACAGTTACCAACTGGAAAGAAATCGGTGGCGCAGATGAGCCTATCATCGTAATCGGCCGTGAGGCAGGTTCCGGTACCAGAGGAGCTTTTGAAGAGCTGGTTGACCTGAAGGATGCCTGCAAATATGCAAACGAACTGGACAGCACCGGTGCAGTAATCGCTAAAGTAGCATCTACTCCCGGAGCTATCGGATATGCTTCCCTGGATGCACTGGATGATAGTGTTAAGGCACTTTCCCTGGAAGGCGTAGAAGCTACCGCAGAGAACATTAAGGCCGGCAACTACTTCTTAAGCAGACCTTTCGTAATGGCTACCAAGGGTGAGATCTCCGAGCAGAACGATCTGGTACAGGCATGGTTTGACTTTGTACTGGGTGACGAAGGACAGCAGGTTGCTTCCGAAGTTGGTCTGATCACTGTAAAGTAATAGCCTGACACAGAAAAAGGAAAAAAGCGATGAATAGTGGAACACACGCTTCCGTAATGGGAAACAGAAAAAATAAAGCGGTTGTGGAAACTGTGGCACAAATAGTATTTACGATTTGTGCCTTCTTCGCCGTACTGGCGGTAGTTTCCATTACCTTATATATGATCATCAGCGGTACCCCCGCGATCTTAAAAGTGGGTCTGGGAGAGATCCTGTTCGGCACGGAATGGATGCCGACGGCTGCAGATCCAAAATTCGGTATTCTGTGGGTCATTCTGACATCCATCATTGGTACGACTCTGGCAATTTTATTGGGTGTGCCCATCGGCGTACTGACAGCTGTATTTCTGGCAGAGGTGGCACCTAAGACCTTAGCTGCCATTGTAAAGCCTGCGGTAGAACTGCTGGCCGGCATCCCTTCCGTCATCTACGGACTGTTGGGAATCTATTTATTAAATCCTCTCATGTATAAATTAGAAAGACTGATCTTCCGGGGATCCACGACACACCAGTTCACCGGAGGCGCGAACCTGTTGTCCGCAGTGATCGTACTGGCGATCATGATCCTGCCCACGGTGATCAATATCAGCGAGACTTCCATACGCGCCGTTCCCGCTGGAATAAAATCGTCCTCTCTGGCACTGGGAGCTTCTCATGTGCAGACCATTTTCCGGTCCATCCTTCCGGCAGCCAAATCCGGTATTGTGACCGCCATCGTTCTGGGTGTGGGACGAGCTATCGGTGAGGCTATGGCTATCACGCTGGTATCCGGCAGCAGTGTGAATGTGCCCCTGCCCTTTAACTCCGTGCGATTCCTGACCACAGCTATTGTCAGCGAGATGGGATATTCTTCCGGACTGCACAGACAGGTGTTGTTCACCATCGGACTGGTGCTGTTTGTATTCATTATGATCATTAATGTAGTACTCAATAAAATATTGAAAAAGGGGGCGGACGACAATGAATAAAGACACCTTATATGTAAAAAGAAAACGCCCCACGGACATGCTGTTACTGGCAGCGATTTACATCTCCGCCACACTGGCGGTGGCACTTTTGCTGGGAATTATCCTGTATGTCTTTGTAAAAGGCATTCACACCGTGAACTGGGCTTTTTTAACGACTGTGACCAGTGCCAGAAAACAGACCACGGGTATTGCAGGCAACCTGTTAAATACCCTGTACATCATCGTGATCACCCTTTTGATCGCGACACCCATTGGCGTGGGAAGTGCTATTTACCTGAATGAATATGCCAAGCCAGGCAAGCTGGTTTCCCTCATTGAATTTACCACCGAGACCCTGTCCGGTATTCCTTCTATCATTTTCGGCCTGTTCGGTATGATCTTCTTCGGAGAGACTTTGGGATTTGGTTACTCGCTGCTCACCGGTTCTTTTACCCTGGTACTGATGGTGCTGCCCCTGATCACCAGAAATACGCAGGAAGCACTGCGTACCGTGCCGGACAGCTATCGTACCGGTGCTTTGGGAATGGGGTCTACGAAATGGCATATGATCCGTACCATCCTTCTGCCGTCCTCCATGCCGGGTATCGTGACCGGTATCATCCTGGCACTGGGACGAATTGTAGGAGAATCCGCAGCACTCTTATTTACCGCGGGAAGCGATTATAAGCTGCCGAAGTTCACCGGAGCTTTCGGAGACAATCTGGCGAAGTTGGCCCACAAGGCAATGGAGTCCGGCGGCACCCTGACAATCGAGCTGTATTTGCAGATGCAGAAGGGACAGTACGACAACGCTTTCGGTATCGGCTGCGTTCTGATCATCATCGTGTTGATCTTGAACCTGTTGACCAGGCTGGCAGCAAATAAATTGAGACGAGAGTAAGAGAAATCACAAGAAGGAGTAACCTTATGGATAACAGTAAAATAACCGTGGAAAGCTTAAATCTCCATTACGGAGAGAACTACGCACTGAAAAATGTAAATATGGAGATCGCAGACCATGCCATTACCGCATTTATCGGTCCCAGCGGCTGCGGCAAATCCACTTTCCTGCGCTGCCTGAACCGGATGAATGATCTGGTGGACGGCTGCAGAGTCGAAGGAAAAGTGATCCTGGACGGAGAGGACATTTACGATAAGCGGGTAGATACCACATTGCTTCGTAAAAAGGTGGGTATGGTATTCCAACAGCCTAATCCTTTCCCTATGTCTATCTATGACAATATCGCCTATGGCCCAAGACTGCATGGCATCAAGAATAAAAAGGAACTGGATGAGATCGTGGAACGTTCCCTGCAGGGTGCTGCTATCTTCGAAGAAGTAAAGGACCGTCTGCACAAATCCGCACTGGGTCTGTCCGGCGGACAGCAGCAGAGACTGTGTATTGCCAGAGCCCTGGCAGTATCCCCGGAGGTGCTTCTGATGGATGAACCCACTTCCGCCCTGGACCCGATCTCTACGTTAAAGATCGAGGAACTGATGGAGACCCTGAAGAAAAAGTACACCGTGGTCATCGTAACCCACAATATGCAGCAGGCAGCCCGTGTGTCGGATGACACCGCATTTTTCCTGGTAGGAGAAGTGGTCGAGAAGAATGCAACCTCAGAGATCTTTGCAAGACCTAAAGATAAACGGACAGAAGACTATATCACCGGACGGTTTGGTTGATTTTGAATGAAAAGATAGGAGGAATGGGAGATGTCACCCAGAGTATTATTTGAGCAGGATCTTGAGACTTTGAAAAATAAAGTATCGGAGATGGGAGAACATGCAGAGATCAGTTATGACCATATGTTATATGGAATCCGGGAGAACAAAGAGGATATTTTAAAGACTCTGCTGGATACGGATCACAAGATGGTGGATATGCAGAGAAGCATTGAAGCTATGTGCTTAAGTCTGCTGACCAGACAACAGCCGGTGGCGAGAGATATGCGGCTGGTGAGTGCGGCACTGAAGGTTGTAACAGACATTGAGCGGATCGGTGATCATGTGGCAGATATGGTGGAGCTGTATCTGCGGATGGGGAATATGAATTCCGAAGGAAAACAGGAAAAGCTGCTTCTGGAAATGATGGAAGAGGCAAAGGATATGATCCATAATTCCGTAGAGGCTTTCGTGGAGGGAGACGAAGCGAATGCCCAAAAAGTTGTGGAGCATGACGATGTGGTGGACGACCTATTTAACGATATGAAGAAAGAGATGATGCAGGCTATCCGGGAACAGAATCTGGATGCCGACCGTGTGGTGGATTATCTGATGATGGCAAAGTACCTGGAAAAGGTAGGCGACCATGCAGTAAATATTGCGCAGTGGGCGATCTTCCGTATGACCGGAGACATGGAAGGGGTAAAATTATACTAGAATCCCAGCAACGATGCAGAGCCGCAATTCGCAAAATCCCGGCAACGATGCAGAGCCCAATTCGCAAAATCGAGGAGAAAATCTGCATCGTTGCAACTTTACATAAATTTTACATTCGCTGGTAACACATTTTACATAAGCAAGATAAAGTGTAGATAGAAACCGAAAATGTAAAGTATGTTATGTAAAATGAGAGGATTAGAGTATGGACTTTTTTGATTTACTGAAGATGGTAGGAGGACTTGCACTGTTTTTATACGGAATGAATCTGTTGGGTGATGGATTGTCCCAGGCATCCGGCGGACGTCTGGAGCGTATCCTGGAGAAACTGACCAGCAACCCGATCAAGGCAGTATTAATGGGTGCGGTGGTCACCGGTGTGATCCAGTCCTCCTCCGCGACCACTGTTATGGTAGTCGGTTTTGTCAATTCCGGCATTATGAACCTGAAACAGGCAGTAGGCATCATCATGGGCGCCAATATCGGTACCACGGTGACCTCCTGGATCTTAAGCCTTGCAGGCATTGAGAGTGATGCCTTCTGGATCCGTATGCTCAAACCCAGTTCTTTTTCGCCGATTCTGGCAATCGTGGGTGTGGGTATTTTGCTGTTTTCCCATAAAGATAAATTAAAAAATGCGGCAACTATCCTGGTGGGCTTTGCAATTCTGATGTTTGGCATGGATTCCATGAGCGCAGCAGTTTCACCTCTTGCAGAGGTACCGGAGTTTACCAATCTGCTGATCAAGTTCCAAAATCCTGTATTCGGTGTGCTGGCAGGACTTATTCTCACAGCGGTGATCCAGTCTTCTTCCGCATCCGTAGGTATTTTGCAGGCACTGTGCATGACCGGAGCGGTAAGCTTCGGCGCGGCAGTTCCCATTATCATGGGACAGAATATCGGTACCTGTGTTACCGCTATGATCTCCGGTATCGGTGCTTCCCGCAACGCAAAGCGTGCGGCACTGATCCACTTGTATTTCAATATTATCGGAACGATATTGTTCCTTGGAATCTTTTATACTGCGAATGCCATTCATCCCTTTGCTTTTTTGGGAGAAGTGGCAACCCCCTTCGGCATTGCAGTGGTCCACAGCTGCTTTAATGTTGCTGCCACACTGGTATTGCTGCCTTTTTCCAATGGATTGGTAAAGCTTGCCTGCCTGACACTGCCTACGCATGAAGATGTGAAGGAAATGTCTGAGACAGACAAGACACTGAGTCTTCTGGATTCCCGATTCCTGGATACGCCTGCCTATGCGGTAGAACAGAGCAGACAGGTGGCGTCTGTTATGGCGGACAAATCCCGCAAGGCAATGGATCTTGCCATGGAATTACTGCAGGGGTATGATGAGGCAAAAGCAGAGCAGGTAGCACAGATGGAGACAGATGTGGACCGCTTTGAGGATGAGCTTGGTACTTATCTGGTGAAGCTCAGCTCCAGACAGCTGTCCGGTAAAGACAGCGAGACACTGAACACTATTTTACATTGCATCGGTGATTTTGAGAGGATTTCCGACCATGCCCGCAATGTGAAAGAGGCTGCACAGGAAATGTATGACAAAAAGCTGGATTTTTCCGATAAAGCACAGGAAGAACTGAAGGTATTTGAAAGAGCGGTCCATGACATTCTGGATATTACCATGAACAGCTTTATAAAGGGAGACCTGAACCTGGCAAGACAGGTAGAACCCATGGAAGAGGTTATTGACGGATTGAGCCTGGATGTGAAGCAGCGTCATGTACGCAGACTCCGTAAGGGAAAATGTACCATTGAACTGGGATTCATTTTATCCGATGTGATCACGAACTTTGAACGTGTGAGTGATCACTGCTCCAACATTGCGGTCTGCCTGGTACAGGTGAATGAGGATGAATTCGATACGCATGCTTATCTGGATGAACTGCGCCAGGAGGATAATTTGGATTTCCAGGGCAAGGTAATGGCTTGCCGTGAAAAATACCAGTTACCGCCCACGAAGCAGGAACGTGTTATGGAAAAGAATGCAAAATTACTTGCGGAGTAAGGAATTACAGGGGTATAGTTAAGAAGAGAAAGCACAGTCAGAGAGGAGTGCTGTGAGATGGCATTGATCTATGTAGTAGAGGATGATAAAAATATTCAGGAGATCGAGACCTTTGCCCTGGCAAATGTCGGGTACGAGGTAAAAGGTTTTGATTCCGCCACAGATTTCTATGCGGCATTGAACGAGACAGCACCGGATCTGATCCTGTTAGATATCATGCTGCCGGACGAGGATGGCCTGAGTATTGTGAAAAAACTGCGTACCAGACAGGATACCGTACTGGTGCCGGTGATCATGGTCACGGCAAAGACCACGGAAATCGACAAGGTAAAAGGCCTGGATCTGGGCGCAGACGATTATATCACGAAGCCCTTCGGCGTCATGGAGCTGATCTCCAGGGTCAAGGCAATGCTTCGCAGAAGCCAGAAGACCCAGGAAAAGGATAAGGTGCTGAAACTTGGCGATATTGTGCTGGACAGAGAAAAGCATTCCGTAACGGTGGGCAGAGAGCCGGTGGAGTTGACTTACAAGGAATATGAACTGTTAAAGCTTCTGATGACCAATGCAGGCATCGTGACTACCAGGGAACTGATCTTAGACCGCGTCTGGGGGATTGATTTCGAGGGAGAGTCCAGAACGCTGGATATGCATATCAAGACTCTGCGTCAGAAGCTGAAGGAAGAGGGCAGCCTGATCAAGACGGTACGTAATGTGGGATACATTATGAACGGTGAGAAAGCGTAACAGAAGATGAAAAAAAAGATTAACAAAATGATGATACTCATTGCCACGGTGACGATCCTGCTTACCATGGTGCTGATCACAGTAGTGTATTATGATCTGTTTAGAAAACAGGTGCTGGAGGATCTGAAAAGCTATGGCTCCCTGTTGAAAAGCTGCTCTTCGGTAGAAGAGATCGAAGCAAACGGAGCACCCGTAGAATCGGATCTAAGACTGACCCTGATTAACGGTGACGGACAGGTGTTATATGACAATGAGGCAGATTCTGTGGCGATGGGGAACCATTCCTCCCGCCCGGAGATCCGGGAGGCCATGCAGTCCGGAGAAGGCGAAGCAGTCCGTAATTCGGAGACTCTGTCCCGGTCCACCTTTTATTATGCGATCCGCCTGGAGGATGGCAGTATTTTACGACTGTCCAAGGATGCCAGAAGCATTTACAGCATCTTCAGCCAGGCGCTGCCGATGATGGTGGGGATCTTCGTGGTGCTGCTGGTGCTGTGTATGGTGGCAGCCAGAGTGCTGACCACGAAGTTGGTGGCTCCCATCGAGAAACTGGCACAGAATATCGGGGAATGTACGGAGATGCAGACCTATGAGGAGCTGAACCCGTTCATGTCCATGATCCGCAAGCAGCATGAGGACATTATGAAAAATGCCAGAATGCGGCAGGAATTCAGTGCCAATGTGTCTCATGAATTAAAGACACCGCTTACATCAATCTCCGGTTATGCGGAACTGATCGAGACCGGAATGGCATCGGAGCAGGATACGGTGCGTTTCGCCCATGGAATTCATAACAGTGCAAACCGTCTGCTTACTTTAATTAATGATATTATCCGCCTGTCGGAGTTGGACGGCACGGAAGAGGAAGCGGACACGGAACTTCTGAATCTCCATGAGATGGCGAAGAATTGTGTGGAAATGCTCTCCATGAGTGCCGAGAAACACAATGTGACTATTCAGCTTGACGGAACAGATGCCTATGTGACGGCGAACAGACAGATGATGGAAGAGCTGCTGTATAATCTGTGTGATAACGCCATCCGGTATAATAATCCCGGGGGAAGCGTGAATGTACAGACCTACTCCAGAGAAGGATATACCAATCTCGTGGTAAAAGACACCGGAATCGGCATCTCCAAGGAACACCAGGAGAGGATTTTTGAGCGTTTTTACCGCGTGGACAAGAGCCGATCCAAGTCCACCGGAGGCACCGGGTTAGGGCTTGCCATCGTAAAACACATCATCGCCAAGAGCCACGCCAAGCTGCAGCTCGAGAGCGAACCCGGCAAAGGAACCACGATACGGGTAATATTTTCTTGACTTTTTCCAACACAGGGTCTATACTGTGTATAGTTTAAAGATGATTACTAGAGTAAGAGTGGACGCGTGCCACTCTTTCTTGTTGTTGTGATGACAGTTCATATCAGTAAAGGAGGGCATACATGTCCAAACGAGAGGACTACGAAAGCAGAACCGAAGAACTGCTTACGCCTATCGCAGAAGTAAATCAGGTGGAGATCTACGATGTGGAGTATGTAAAGGAAGGCAGTGACTACTATTTAAGAGCCTATATCGACAAGCCGGAGGGTGTGAACATTCTGGATTGTGAAAATGTCAGCAGAGCATTATCCGAAGCACTCGACAAGGCGGATTTCATTCCGGATGCGTATATTTTGGAGGTCAGCAGCCCGGGCCTGGGCAGAACTCTGAAAAAGGATAAGCATTTACAGAAGAGCATCGGCGAAGAGGTGGAGATCAAACTGTTTAAACCCATCGACAAATGCAAGGAATTTTCAGGCATTCTGGATAGCTTTGATGCAGATACTGTTACGATCACAGAAGAAGGAACCCCGAGGACTTTTGCCAGAGCAGACGTCGCACTGATCCGCCTGGCGTTAGACTTTTGATACTATTCAGAGCCAAAGAGCGAAGGAATAGTTATAGCTTGTAGAATAAGAAGAAACCATACACTAAGAAAAGGCGAAAGCCGGAATGGAGGAAATGATGAATAAGGAATTAATGGAGGCACTGGATGTTCTGGAGAAGGAGAAGGAGATCAGCAAGGAGACCTTGTTTGAAGCCATCGAGAACTCCCTGATGACAGCCTGCAAGAACCATTTTGGAAAGGCTGACAATATCCATGTGGAGATCAATAGAGAGACCTGCGATTTTCTGGTATATGCAGAGAAGGAAGTCGTACCCACCAAGGACGATGTAGAGGATGACTGCTTACAGATCGCTCTGGAGGATGCACAGGAAATCTCCCAAAAGGCACAGGTCGGTGACATGATCCATGTAGAGATCAAGTCCAAAGAGTTCGGACGTATCGCTACCCAGAATGCTAAGAACGTGATCTTACAGAAGATCCGCGAGGAAGAGAGAAGCGTGATCTACAATCAGTACTACGAGAAGGAAAAGGATGTTGTCACCGGCGTGGTACAGCGCTATGTCGGCAAAAACATCAGCATCAACCTGGGTAAGGCAGATGCCATGCTGACCGAGAACGAGCAGGTAAAGGGTGAGGTATTCAAACCCACCGAGCGTATCAAGGTCTACATCGTAGAAGTGAAGAACACCCCGAAGGGACCCCGTATCAATGTCAGCCGTACCCATCCGGAACTGGTAAAGAGACTGTTTGAGTCTGAAGTTACCGAGATCAAGGACGGCACCGTAGAGATCAAGAGCATTGCCAGAGAGGCCGGCAGCCGTACCAAGATCGCTGTGTGGAGCAACAACCCCAATGTAGATGCAGTCGGCGCCTGCGTAGGTATGAACGGTGCCCGTGTCAATGCTATCGTAGAAGAGCTGCGTGGTGAGAAGATCGATATCGTGAACTGGGATGAGAACCCCGGTAACCTGATCCAGAATGCACTTTCTCCCGCCAAGATCGTAGCAGTATTTGCGGATCCCGATGAGAAGACCGCAAAGGTAGTTGTCCCCGATTATCAGCTGTCTTTAGCGATCGGTAAGGAAGGTCAGAATGCAAGACTGGCAGCAAGACTGACCGGTTACAAGATCGACATCAAATCCGAGACACAGGCCAAGGATGCTCCCGGCTTCCGTTATGAGGATTATGTGGACGATTACGAGGATGAAACCGAAGACGATTTTGATGGAGAGCAGGAATAATCAATGGCAAAAAAGATTCCACTGAGGCAGTGCGTAGGCTGCGGAGAAATGAAAGGCAAAAAAGAAATGCTGCGTGTTCTGAAGACTCCGGAAGGAGAGATCTGTTTAGATACAACGGGCAAAAAGAACGGACGCGGCGCATATATATGCAGACAGAAGGAATGTCTGCAGAAGGCCCGGAAGAATAAAGGCTTAGAGCGTTCTTTCAAGATGAGTATTTCTCCGGAAAGTTATGATATGCTGGAAAAGGAGTTTGATCAGCTTGAAACAGAATAAGATTTATTCCCTTTTGGGACTTGCGATGAGGGGGCGTAACCTGGTAAGCGGTGAATTCCAGACGGAGGACGCTGTGAAAAAAGGTTCTGCCATGTTGGTGATCGTTGCAGAAGATGCATCCGCCAATACGAAAAAGTTGTTTCACGACAAATGTTCCTATTATGAAGTCCCGGTATACGAATATGGCACAAAAGAAGAGCTCGGCTGGGCGATCGGCCGGAACTTAAGATCTTCGATAGGTGTGTGTGATGCGGGACTGGCAGATGCACTCATCAAGCAATTGGAAGCAAATTTGCCAGGTTAGGCAGAATGGAGGAAAGCATGGCGAAAATCAAAGTACATGAACTCGCAAAAGAATTAGAATTACAGAGTAAGGATATATTGAATTTTTTACAGGAAAAAGGAATTGAGGCGAAAGCTGCACAGAGCTCGCTGGAAGAGGATGCGGCAGCACTGGTACGTAACAGCTTAGGACAGAAGAAGGCGGCTGCAGCACCTGCTGCAGAAAAAGAGGCTCCCGCAAAGGCTGAAAATACAAAGCCGGCTGAGGAAAAGGCGCAGGAGGAAACAAAATCTCCCGAAGAGACGAAAAAGAAGAAAAAGATCATCTTTGTAAGCAACCCTCAGAATTCCAAGATGCCCGGACAGCGTCAGGGTGGACAGAACGGACAGGGACAGAGAAATGCCGGCGGACAGCGTCCGAACCAGGGACAGAATAACAGATACCAGAACAACGGTTATCAGAACAATTCTTACAATAACCGTGTGCAGACCCAGGCTCCAGTACGTCCCATCAAGCCGCTGACCCCGCCTTCTCCCACACCCAGTGTGGCAATGGTACCCGGCAATAAGGGACAACAGCCTGCGAAAAAGCCTGTAAACAATACCGCAGCCACGCAGGCTCCTGTAAAGGAACAGGCAGCGCAGAGTACCAATACCGTAGCCACGCAGACAGCGCAGAATACACAGAATACTGCACAGGCAAGACTGAAGCGTATCAGAGTCAGAGCGGTAAACGGTCTTGGAGGAATCCTCTTTCAAG